>JAEEGL011675840.1_pt1 | contig 20411 bp, 10 predicted proteins | sample 9134231 | NCBI WGS metagenome assembly JAEEGL01 (sample SAMN16246548, study PRJNA631951) | gut metagenome | biome: gut microbiome; feature: rumen; material: fiber-attached | host: Bos | place: Iran: Karaj | collected 2018-10 | reverse complement strand
TAGCAGTTGTTGTAGCAGCTGTTGTGTCTTTTTCTGTGGCAGTTGTTGTAGCAGCTGTTGTGTCTTTTTCTGTAGCAGTTGTTGTTGTTGCGTCAGCAGCAGTTGTTTCTGTGCCGGTTTTTCCATTACAGCTTGCAACGATAGCCAATACAGAGACTACCATCAGAACAGACAGAAGGATTGCGAAAAATCTCTTCATGTTTGATTCTCCTTTTTAGTATATATTATTAAAGAATTCTTGAATAATATATGTAGATAAAATCCGACAATATATTATCTTGAGAAATTTTAACATTGACTCACTAAAAAGTCAACAATTGCAAGGGTATGCGCAAATCTTTTGTGCATAATAATCAAATGTAAATATGCTTATTTGTTTATTTTTTTGCGTTTTCTGCTTTGTCTTTGTCGTCTTTTTTCTTATTTCCTGGCATATTATTCAGCATGGTGGTTACTTTTTGTACCATGTTATCGGGCATTTTTCTCTCAAACGGGAAGCAGTCAGCGTTGATAATGGTGTTCATTACTTCAATAATGAATTTTCCTGTTGATTCAAGAGATTTAGCTGTAATTCTTGAAAGAGTATCATACCTGCAGTGTATGAGCGTTGTTCCAGGAGCTGCTTGGCGGTAGAAATTTACTGCAGGTACTCCGCAATTGGCATAAGGCATACCGTCTGAAGGATATGTGTCTTGATAAACCGTAGCCACATGTCCGATGACCTTTGCATAGTAGTCAATTGCACTTATGATTTTATCTTCGCCTGTAATTCTGACAATATCTTTTCCGAGTACAGGGCCTGTCATGTCAACATTACAACACAGTCTCGTTTTTTCTACTTCTTCACTGTGCTGTTCAACGAAAGCGCGACTGCCAAGCAAACCTCTTTCTTCTGATCCGCAGAATACAAACCTGAGAGTGCGTCTTGGCTTGTTTTTGAGATAATAGCGCAACATTTCGAGATTGTTAACAGTTCCGGAACCATTGTCAAACATTCCGTGGCTGAATGGAACTGAATCAAAATGAGCAGTAATAGAAACTATTTCATCAGGGAAATCTGTTCCTTCTATTATGGTAGTTACATTTCTAGATTTTGCTGTTGTTTCATTTTGTTTGAGAGTTAATTTGACTTTTTTAACCCCTTTGTCTACCAAAGAAACAGCGTCGTTTACATGGATACAAACACCGGGTATTACACCATTTACAAGTTGATGTTCTCGGATCATTCTTTCTTCTAAGTCAAAAGTTCCTTTTTTATCCAGATGGGATCCGCATACTCCAACAAATCCTACAGCTCCTGCCTTTATGAGCTTTTCGAAAATGCTGGCATTTACACCTCCCATGAACATCACTATTTTTCCACTGATTCGTTTTAGAGAGAGTTCATCAAAGCTTTCTATGTATATGAATTCAGCTTCAATGCCGTCTTTGGCTGCATTGCCCGAAAAACCATATCCTGTTACTTCATAATTCTTGTAAAATGGCTCTAAAGCTTCAAATTTTACTTTTTCAATTGTGTAGAATGGAACATCAAATGTTTCAATAGTCGGTGTAGCACCGAGTTCTTTGATTTTTGAGGAGATATATTCTGCGGCTTTTGCCTCTCCTTCTGTTCCTGACAGTCTCACATAATCGATCGCTTTTAGATTTTCGACCATTCTTTTTCCTGAAATGTCCATAGTTTGGTTACCTCTTGTGTTTATGTTATTTTTTAATTTCAATAAGTTAATGTTTTGCCTTTTTCAGTATCAACAAATATCTGATAACGAAAAAAGCTATTGCGAGTACAATTATGACAACGAAAGAAATAATCGCAACGTTTGATGTGATTAATTGTCCGAATGATTGCCAAAATTCTTTTACTTCGCTCAATGGTGCGTCTATGTTAGATACAAGATTACATTCACCCAATAATTGATCTTTGTAGAATATTCTGACTGAACCTATGCATTGTTTTTTTACAATTGGAGCAGTCAATGTTTCGCTTTGCGGAACAAGTTCGGTTGTTATATCTTTCTTTTCGTAATCAGTGGGCAAAAAAGCATAAAAATCCGTTTCGCTTGACACTGAAATCTGATTTCTTGTGGCACACAAATCCACTTTCAGGGAACCCAAAATCTGTGAAGAATCGAGAACTTTGAAAACCGAATATGAATTTTTACACCACTTGATTAGGTTTGTTCCATCGTAGTACACGTTAATGGATTCCGACTCTTTGCAGTTCATACAAACAACTACATATTTGAAAGAACCGCTTTTGGGAGAAGTGACAAGACACCATTGGGAGTCATCAGTATATCCTATCAAAATGCCGCTTGCGTCAGTGTTGTAATATTTTGCCGTTGTGCCTGATGAAATGAGATAATTTCTCGTAAAAACCCTTCTTGAATCGCTCAAATTTGTTTTTGAAGTAGTATATGCTTTTGTGTTACATATGTCCAGAAATCCATCCATCGAATAAGCATGGGAGGATATCAGGGCAATGTCATAAGCGGTGGTGTAAGCATCTTTACCATCAAGACCTGTAGGGCAGGTGAAATGAGTGTTTTCCGCACCCAATTCGACGGCTTTATCATTCATCAGTTTTGCAAAACTATTTATCGAGCCTGATATTGCTATTGCCAAGGCATTTGCTGAATCATTGGCTCCTGAAATCATCATGGAATTGATCAGGTCAATTGCAGGTATTTCTTCATCTGCTTTTAAGTCCAGAACTGTGGTTTTATATATTCCCTTAAGAGCGTCAGATGATACTTTAACCAATGAATTCAAATTTGATTTGTAATAGTCAAGAGCAATAATCGCTGTCATAATTTTTGCTGTTTGACCTGGAGATACTTTTGCCGTTTCGTTTTTTCCGTAAACCATTTTGTGGTATTCTACATTGAAAACGCAAGCATTTTGAGAGTAAAGACCATCCTGATACTCTCCGGCCATCACAAAAGAACATGTCAAAAACAAAAACAACAGTGCCATCAGCGCACAAAAGATCTTCTTTATTCTCATGGGCTTGTTCGCTCGATTTCGGAATATTTTTTTGCCGTTTCTATGTCTTTGTGAATTTGTGATACTAACTCATCTATGGATGAAAACCTTGTTTCAGGTCTCAGAAAATCGTGGAATTGAACATCTACTACTTTGCCGTATAACCAGCCGCTGTAATCAATTATGTGAGTCTCGCAATTAACTACAGTTGTTGTGGGATCAATTGTAGGTCTTATTCCAACGTTTGAAACACCAATGTGGTTTTTTCCTTCGACCATACAACTGCACACATAAACACCGTGTTTTGGAATTGCATAGTACTCGGGGAACACCTGATTAATAGTCGGGATGCCGATTTTTCTTCCTAGTTTTCTTCCTTCGGTAACCGGAAGTTTTATTGAAAACGGGTGGCCAAGATATCTATTGGCTTTTTTTATATTTCCTTCTTCTATAAGCTTTCTTATCAACGAGGAGCTTACAGCTACGTTCCCATCCAAAATGACGGGATCAACTATTGTTGCGCAAGCTCCTAATTCTTCAAAGTATTTTTTAAAATCTAGTTCTGTTCCTTCTGCGTTCTTTCCAAATCTGAAATTGTATCCGCAAACGCCATGTCTAACATTGCATTTTGAAAAGAGTAAGTCTGAAACAAAATCTTTAGGACTCATATCACGAACTTGGGTAAAGTCTTCCAAAATCGCATAATCCAATCCTGCCAAGGCAAATTGTTCGAGTTTTTGGTCAACTGAACTCAATCTTTTTGCATTGGAATCGCCCATACATATTCTTGGGTGAAGTTTGAATGTCCATGCGGCACTATTGTCTGCACCCATCAGGTTTTTTGCTTCTGTTATGAGTTTGTGATGACCAATGTGAACTCCATCAAAATTGCCAACTGCGCATGACAAAGTCTGGTCTTTATTCAATTGTGTTTCAAGTCCTGTTTTTAAATCGATTATCATACGCATGCCTTTTTGAAAATGGTGTAGGAGAGCATTTTTTTGATGCTTCTTTCCTTTTATATCACAACAATTAATTATATCACAAAGAAATCGAGTATTCTATAAAAATGTTCTTCAGAGAGAGAACGACACCATACAATAATGTACAAAATAATTATTTGGGGTTGTTTTTCTTGACAAAAAAATACCATGATATATAATATATAATTACTTATATTGAATTTATTTGGACTGATTGTCCGATTGGAGATATTATGAACGGAAAGCGTGTAACAATAATAACTGCAATGGTGTTGTGTATAATGTTTATCTTTACCTGCAGTTGCTATGCATTTACTTACAACGATGATGTACAATCATCAAACAAGATTGATGTGACACCAAATGTGTCTATTAACTTTGACAGTAAGCTTTCTGTTGCAACGGTCATGATTACAATCCCTACAAACATCAGCGTTTTTGAAACCAAAGTTTGCGGTGGATATTTAACTATTTCTTGGGAAAAGAGTATTTTGTCTTATTCATCTGTAAACGCCACATCAGTTTTTCTTGGAACTACTGCTACCAAGACAGATGTTGTATTGGTTGACACAAAAGAATTGTCTGATGGTAATTTGTCAGTTTATATTCCTCAGAGACAATCCAATGATTTCTTATGCACTATGACATTGGTTATGTCTTTCAACGTAGTTGAAGGAATTAATCCAGGAACGAAGTCCAATTTGAATGTTAGCGGAAAAATATATACATGCGGAACAAATTCAAAAGAAATTGATTTGGAAAAGACATTATCTTATGCAGTTTGTTTACACGCTAAAACTTCCTGGAAAACAACAGAACAAGCTTCTTGCTCAAATTATGGTTTATTGACACAATATTGCGACATATGCGGAAGCATCCTTGCAACACAACAAACACCTAAAACAGAGCATGTATATACTCAGGCTCCAATAGAAAGACTGCTTGTCTATCCTTCAGCAACGGAAGCAGGACGCGCTCAATATGTTTGCGATGTATGCGGATCAGTATCATTAATTCCGCTTCCAGCTGGTTATGTTTACCGTGTTTATCCTGAAAACGGAGTATATTATGCATATAACATAGATACGGATAAATTAAATCTGTTCGAGGCAGTTGCCGAATCAAAATATGAAGATTACTCAATGAAATTAATCATTGTTCCGGCTACTGACACAGACGAGGGATATGCATTGTATCAATCTGTCGACGGCGACAACATTTATATGACCTATAAAAAGGGCGAAGAATTTGTTGTAGGTAAATATGTTTTGACCCAAACAGTTCTTCCAACCTGTTATGAAGATGGATACAACCTTTACGTAAACTCCATAACCGGTGATTCATACACTGAAGTTCCAGAAGAATTGAAATCAAAAGGACATCAGATGAGTGAGTGGGCAGTTGTTCAGGAACCTACTTGTACCACCAGCGGATACAAGCAAAGAGTTTGTTCAGTATGCGGCGAAACCGAGAGAGAAACTTTACCTTCTTTAGGTGGACACAAATACGAAGTGACAGAAGATGTTAAGCCGACTTGTACAGAGGATGGACACAAGAAATATACTTGTTCCGTTTGTGGAGACACATACACTGAGCAAACAGAAGATATGAAGGCTCACGGACACTCCTGGAGTGAGTGGAAAACAGAAAAAGAACCTTCATGTGTTGACAATGGATATCAACAAAGAGAATGTACAGTTTGTGGCAAAACCGAAAAGAAAACTCTGTCAGCAGATGCTTCTTACCATAAATGGAGTTCATGGAAAGTAGTTGAACAGCCAACAAGTCTGGAAGATGGCTACATGGAAAGAGAATGCAGCACATGTCATACAAAAGAGAAGATTGTCATGCCATCGACCGGTTATTCTTACAAGGAAACAGTCAGTGAAGACGGAAAAGTAATAACAAGGGTCAATGAAGAAGAAGGAATCAAGATAACTGTTACTTCTAACAATAATGGAAAACTTGTTGTCATAATGGAGAACAACGGAGGCACAGTTATCATTGACGGAACAGCTGCTACAGATGCGTATTTCCTGTATTGGCATTTGAGTGAAGAAGAATACAACAATGAAGTAAAAGAATATGCCGATCAATTGGAAGCAAATGGGCTTGGCAAAGTTATTGATTCCGTCAAGACATTGATGTATGTAGACAAAGAATACAGAAGTATTGACTCATCTAATGAGATAAGAATTCAAGTCGGAGAAGGGTACTCAAATTCAGTATTGTCCGTTTGGTATGTTTCTTCTCAGGGACTCAGAAAGATGGATTCTAGTTACATCAAAAACAAAGATGGTGTTGTTACTATAACTGTTAAACCGGGCGCTGAAGGAACATTTTCAGGTGGTCTTGTAGAAGATACACCGCTTGTAATTGTCGACACAGGCAAACAGGTCAAGAATTATACACTTCCTATAGTTATGATCATTGTTACATTAGTAATAGCTGCCGGAGTAGTTGTTTACTTGATTGTCAGAAAAAAGATGTCAAGTGATGAAACCGAAGCTGATGATTATGAATGATAATATATAAAGCGATAGCCGTGGTTGCCACGGCTATTTTTTTGCAAAAAAACGTCTTTTACATATAATTTTTATGTGGAATATAATGTATCTATGATGTATAATTAATATATATGACGTCGCGTGGGGTATGCAATGGATAATTCTTTGGTGAAAAAATACAATGCTTTAAAAAGAAATCTTTTTGATTTGAAATACAGCTATCTCAATGAAATGCAAAGAGAAGCTGTGTTTACGGTTAATGGGCCATTGCTCGTTTTGGCAGGTGCAGGATCCGGAAAAACAAAAGTTCTTACTGAAAGAATCGGTTATATTGTTAGATACGGCAATGCTTACTACAGTGACATTGTCCCTGAAGGCATTGATGACAAAAAAATCAAAGAATTGGAAAACCTGGAAAAAAGCTCCGTTGTTACAAATGAGGATTTAGACCAATTCGCATGTTCAACATGCAAACCATGGGAAATTCTTGCAATCACGTTTACCAATAAAGCGGCGGGAGAAATGAAAAACAGATTGTCAACAATAGTTGGTGAACAATCTGAAGATATATGGTGCGGAACATTCCATTCCATGTGTTTAAGAATACTGAGATCAAATTGTGAAAAAGCCGGATTGGTTCCCGGATTTTCAATTTTTGATGAAGATGATTCTAAGAAATTGATCAGTTCAATTTGTAAAGAATATGACATCGACGAAAAAGTATTTACTGTCAAGTATTTGAAAAATGAAATCAGTAGAGCAAAGGATAAATTAATAACAACCAAAGAGTTTGACGATGAAGTAGGAAATGACTACAAACTTCAAAAGACTTCACTTGTATATTCAGCTTATCAGAAGAAACTGGAAGAAAACGGTGCGGTTGATTTTGATGACATCATCATGAAGACAGTATTGCTTTTGAGAAACAACAAAGAAATACTGGATTACTACAAACGCAAATTCAAATACATATGCATTGACGAATTCCAGGATACGAATTTTGCTCAATTTGAGTTTGCTCAATTGATGGCAAGCGGATACAAGAACATAATGGTTGTAGGTGATGATGACCAGTCCATATATAAATTCAGAGGAGCTACTATCGAGAACATCCTTCATTTTGATGATCAGTATCCGGATGTCAAGATAGTAAAATTGGAGCAGAATTACAGGTCTACTCAAAATATTCTTTCTGCAGCAAATTCTGTAATAAAGAACAATTACGGAAGAAGAGGAAAGAACCTCTGGACAAGCGGAGATGAAGGCGAGAAAGTCTTTGTAAGACAAGTTGACAATCAAAATGATGAAGCAAAGTTCATTATCAGCAAGATTCTGGAAATAATGCTGAAAGACAAGAAGAGATACAATGACTTTGCAGTCCTCTACAGAACAAATGCACAATCAAATGCATTGGAAAGTGTTTTTGTTAAGAGCGGAATACCATACAGGATTTTAGGATCACACAAATTTTACGACAGAAAAGAAATAAAAGATATTTTGGCGTACTTGTTTGTCATTTCCAATCCTGATGACAGTTATCACTTGTTGAGAATTGTTAATGAGCCGAAGAGGAAACTAGGCGATTCTACAATGTCGTCAGTTACCATGATTTCCGAATACGAAGAAAAAAGCGTATTTGATGTTATGGTGCACGCTGACAATCACATATCCATAGCAAAATCCAAATCGAAATTTGTTCCTTTCATCAATTTGATAAACGAATTGAGAGAAGATGCTGAAAAATTATCTGTTTCTGATTTGGTCAGAAACACGATTGAGAAAACAGGTTACAGGCAGATGCTTTCTGCTTCAAATGATGAAGAATCAAAAGACAGACTGCAAAATGTAGAAGAACTCATCTCAACTGCTATTGAGTATGAAAAAGAAAACGAAGAACCAACTTTGCAAGGATTTCTTGAAAGCGTGTCACTCGTTTCTGATGTTGATGACTATGATTCTAGTTCGGATGCAGTTGTCATGATGACTATTCACAGCGCAAAGGGGTTGGAGTTCCCGTGTGTTTTTGTTCCGGGCATGGAAGAAGATTTGTTCCCGTCATCAAAGAATGCGCTTGACCCGGCAGAACTGGAAGAAGAGAGAAGACTTGCTTATGTCGCTATAACAAGAGCTAAAGAAAGACTATTCCTCTTATATTCCAGGGAAAGAACACTATATGGAAGCACCGTGTTCAACAATCCATCCAGATTCATAGATGAAATTGATGACGAAAACAAGAAGACTGAATATGACAGATCAAGGACTTTCATGAGAAGTGACTATTCGGAGCCAAGGACCATGAAACACCCGCCCAGAATTTCAGGTGAATTGTTTGTTCAATCTAATCCTAGCAACAAGGTTGGTATGACAAAGCCAAGTGAACTTGTAACTTTCGAAGAAGGAGCAAGAGTCAAACATGTTTTGTTTGGATTAGGAACAGTTTTATCTGTTAAAGAAATGGGAGCTGATGTTCTTTACGAGATTGCCTTCGACAGTGTGGGAACAAAAAGAATGATGGCCACATACGCAAAATTACAAAAAGCAGATTAAAAAAAGACAGCCGATCAACGACAAGTTGATCGGCTGAATTATTTATGCCATTTTTTCGGACAACTGTTCTCCGCCAAGCACATGGAAATGTAAGTGTTTAACTGATTGACAACCATCCTGACCGCAGTTGGTTATTACCCTGTAACCATTTGTTAATCCGACTTTTTTAGCAATTTTGGGAATTGTTGTAAAAATATGTGAAACAACATTTGAATTGCTCTCATTAATTTCATCAACAGAACCTATATGGCTTTTCGGGATTACAAGAAAATGAACTTTAGCCTGGGGATTAATGTCATTAAAAGCTAATACACAATCATCTTCATAAACTTTTGAAGACGGGATGTCACCATTTACTATTTTACAAAAAATGCAATCGCTCATAGATTATTTCTTTACTGAAGCAGCAATTTCTCTGAGAAGAGCAAGTTCTTCATCTTTTCTTGCCTGTTCAGCAGCAGCCTTAGCTTCTTCAGCAGCCTTAGCCTCTTCAGCAGCCTTAGCTTCTTCAGCAGCTTTAGCTTCTTCAGCGGCTTTAGCAGCAGCGATTTCATCAGCCTGCATTTTGTCTTTCAAAGCACGTGTTTTAGCTGAAGCAGCAGCAAATGCTTTTAGAATGAGGAACATAACAGCAGCAATGATTAAGAAGTCAATAATTGCCTGAATGAATGCGCCCCAGAGGAAAGCAACTTCTTCTTGTGTTACAACACCTTCCGGTGAAATGACAGCTTCTTTAACTACAAGTTTGAAAGCTGTAAGGTCTGTTCCTCCGGTAATTAAACCGATAAGTGGTGAAACAAAACCTTTAGTGAAAGCGGTTACGATAGCTGTAAACGCTGTAGCAACAGCAACACCGACAGCCATATCCACGATGTTTCCACGTGAAATAAAGGCTTTAAACTCGGCCCAAATGCTGGTCTTTTTTGATTTGTCTTTAGCCATTTGATTATCTCCTTAATTTTTTTTGTTATGTTGATGATGAAACCATTTCAGCAAATGCTTTGAATGCTTCATCTAATTTGGACTCATCTTTGCCGCCTGCAGTTGCGCTGTCAGGTCTTCCGCCACCGCCTCCGCCGACTATTTTGCATACAGATTTAATAAGATCACCGGCTTTTGCGCCTTTTGCAATTGCTTCTTTGCCGCATACACAAACAAGTGTCAACTTGTCATTAGCGTTTGTAGACAGAAGAGCAACTACATTGTCATGAGAAGATTTGATGTTATCTGACAGAGTTCTCAAAGTATCAGATGGCAGGGAAGTCTTCATTGTAACTACCTTCAATCCGTTTACTTCGATTGCTTTGCTCATTACTTCATCAGTCTGAGCAGCTGCATTCTTGACCTGGCTGTCTTCCAAATCTTTTTTAACTTTCTTCAAATCATTCTGAAGAGCTGTAATTTTGCCTACTATCTCAGTTTGGTTATTAGCCTTCAGCGTGAGCTCTATTTCTTTGAGCAATTCTGATTCGCACTTAGATTGTTCATATGCTTTGAAACCTGTGACAGAAGTAATTCTTCTTGTGCCTGCTGCAACTGAACTTTCAGAAACGATTCTGAATAATCCGATGCTTCCTGTTGAAGATACGTGAGTTCCTCCGCAAAGTTCACTTGAAAAATCTCCCATTTTTACAACTCTTACATAATCTCCGTACTTTTCACCGAACAGAGCAATAGCACCGGATTTTTTAGCTGATTCTATGTCCATCACTTCGGTTGAAACATTGAGATTTTCAAGAATTTTCTGGTTTACAAGTTTTTCGACTTTGTCAATTTCTTCTTTTGACATCGGGGCAAAATGAGTGAAGTCAAATCTTCCTTCATTTTCATCTACATATGAGCCTGCCTGTCTGACATGTTCACCTAAAACTTCTCTTAATGCGGCATCCAAAAGGTGTACCGAACTGTGGTTTCTTGCAGTTGCGCATCTAGAGTCACTGCTTACAGTTAATGTTACAACATCTCCTACTGAGAATGAGCCATTTGTAATGTCACAGAAGTGAATGAATACACCGTCATTTTTTCTGGTGTCATAAACAGTAGCTTTTCCGTTTGCGCCTTCAATAGTGCCTTTATCTCCGACCTGGCCGCCGCCTTCGCCGTAGAAAGGTGTTACATCTGTAATGATGACTGATTTTTCAGAAGAAATATCTTGTTTTTGCATGGTGTCAGCATCAAGTATAGCTACAACTTTTGCTTGGCACTCAAGTGTTTCATAACCTTTGAATTCGGTCTGAGGGAGTTCAGCGAACAATGATTTCATGTTGTCTGCCCAACCGCTTATGTTGCCTCTTGCTGCTCTTGCTCTTTCTTTCTGAGCATTCAGGCATTCTTTGTAACCTTCTTCGTCTATTCCGAGTCCGTTTTCAGTTGCAATTTCTCTAGTTAAATCTATAGGAAAGCCATAAGTGTCTGACAATTTAAATACGTCAGCTCCGGCCAACTTATCTTTGCTATTACGTTTAGCATCAGCAGTCAATTGTTCAAGAACATTCATTCCCGATTCAACCGTAGCATCAAATCTCTCTTCTTCCATCATTGCAATTTTCTTGATGTAGTCGAGCTTTTCTGTGAGTTCGGGATAAGCTTTTAAGTTCTCGTGTGCTACAACTTCTATGATGTCGCCTAAGAATGCGCCCTCAATTCCCAATAGTTTTCCATGACGGCAAGCACGTCTCATGAGTCTTCTGAGGACATAACCTCTGCCTTCATTGGATGGCATTACGCCGTCTCCTATTAAGAATGCCGAAGCACGAGTGTGGTCAGCTATGATTCTCAAAGAAACGTCAGATTTAGGATTGTCTTTATATTTGACTTTCGCTCTGTCGCTGATTGCTTTCAGGATGTTCTGAATTGTATCGACTTCGAACATATTGTCTACGCCCTGCATGACGCAAGCCAATCTTTCCAAGCCCATACCGGTGTCTATATTCTTTGATTTCAGTTCAGTGTAGTGACCTTCGCCATCGGACTCAAATTGTGAAAATACGTTGTTCCAGATTTCCATGTATCTGTCGCAGTCGCAACCGGGCTTACATGTGGGTTTTCCGCATCCGTATTTTTCTCCGCGGTCAAAATATATTTCCGAACAAGGTCCGCAAGCGCCTGCGCCTAGTTCCCAGAAATTGTCATCTTTACCAAGACGAACGATGTGATCTTCTCTTACACCAATCTTGTCTTTCCAAATTGAATACGCTTCATCATCTTGCTCATATACTGAAGGCCAGAGTTTCTCCTCCGGTATCTTTAGTACTTCAGTGAGATATTCCCAAGCCCATGGAAGAGCTTCGTTTTTGAAATAATCTCCAAATGAGAAATTGCCGAGCATTTCAAAAAATGTTCCATGTCTGGCCGTGTATCCGACATTTTCAATGTCATTTGTTCTGATACATTTCTGACATGTAGTCATTCTTCTTCTCGGAGGTGTTAATTCTCCTGTGAAATATTTTTTCAAAGGTGCCATGCCTGCAACGATCAAAAGAAGTGTTTTGTCGTTCTCGGGTACCAGGGAATAACTCTTGTGTACAAGGTGACCTTTTGATTCAAAAAATTTCAGATACGATTCACGCAAATCGTTAAGTGATGTCCATTCCATTATCTTTTTACCAATTGTTCCAATCTTATGAGATTGCTTTGTTAAGCATTTTTATACAACAATTATATTCTCAGGGGATATAAAAGTCAATTCACCGCGCACAAAAGAAAAATACTTTTGCGCGAATTTATTAATATACTTTAAAAAAGTTGTTGACATTTGACTTGACGGGTGATATATTTGTAAATTGCATTACAATGACCCAATATCGCTTTTTGTGGATTTTAGAGTGGTTTCAGGCTCGTTTTCACACAATCCGAATTGATGGTTGAATCTCTCCGAAAATCCGAAATTTTTTAGGATTCGGTTTCCTTTCAGAGCAATCTGGTCGGGGGAAATAAAGTAAGCGAATGGAGTGATAAATTTTGAGAACAAAACCAGTTCAAGTTGGTAAAAAGGTTAGACAGAGTTTTGCGAAGATCGATAGCGTAATCGATATGCCGAATCTCTTGGATGTCCAGATTAAATCCTACAAATGGCTTTGCGAACAAGGCATTAAAGAGGTACTTGAGGATGTATCTCCCATTGAGGATTTCCAGGGAAAATTAGTTGTTGAATTTGTCGACTACAAAATTGACCCAACACCTAGATATCCGGTTGAAGAATGTAAAGAACGTGATGTCAACTATGAATCGCGTCTCATCGTAACTGTCAGAGTTTTGAACCGCGAAACAGGCGAAGTGAAACAAGAAGAGATTTTCATGGGAAATCTCCCACTGATGACAGATAACGGAACATTCGTAATAAACGGTGCTGAACGTGTAGTAGTATCTCAGCTTGTCCGTTCACCTGGTATGTATTATGACACACAGGTAGACAAGACTGGAAAAGTTATATACCTCGGCAGCGTAATTCCTTACCGCGGCGCTTGGCTTGAATATGAGACTGATGCAAACGACATCATTTATGTTCACATCGACAAGAACCGTAAATTGCCCATTACTACACTCATCAGAGCTTTAGATGAGACAACTTCTACTGACATCGGAATCAAGGAAAAGTTTGGTGATGACCCCAAACTCGCTGAAACACTTGAAAAAGATGAAATGAAAAAGAACGCAGCGCAATTCGGAACATCAGAGTATGAAGAAGCTTTGAAAGATATATTCAGAAGACTTCGTCCGGGTGAACCTGCTACCGTTGAAAGTGCTCAAACACTTCTTTCTGCTTTGTTCTTTGACAACAGACGTTATGACATAGGCGCAGTAGGAAGATATAAATTTGACAAAAAGGTTGCTTTCGGAAGACGTATAGCTGGACATACAGTTTCACGTGACGTTATCAGCCCTATAACAGGCGAACTTCTGTTTGAAAAAGGCACAACACTCAGCATAGATGACGCAATCAAGATTGAAGATGCCGGCGTTTATGAAGTATTCATTAAAGACAATGAAGATTTAGAGTGCAAAGTCTTCACAAACAAGATGATTGATCCTGAAAAGGTATTCGGAATCAGTTTGAGAGATGTCGGTATCAACGAAAAAGTTAAACTCGACTTATTCTCAGAAATCCTTGAACAGGCAAATGGCGATGTTGATGAAGTTAAGAAGATAGCTAAAGACAGAGCAGCAGAACTTTCTCCTCATCATGTCACAAAGGAAGATATCTTCACATCTATCAACTACCTGATTTGTCTTTCACACAATATTGGATCAACTGATGATATAGACCACTTGAGCAATCGTAGAATCCGTTGCGTAGGTGAACTCGTTCAGAATCAGTTGAGAATCGGTTTCTCCAGAATGGATAAGATCATCAAGGAACGTATGACCGTAGCTGATGAAAACTACTCACCTCAGTCCTTGATCAATATCCGTCCTATCGCTGCGGCTATCCGTGAATTCTTTGGATCATCTCCATTGTCACAATTCATGGATCAAAACAACCCGCTTGCTGAATTGACACATAAACGTCGTCTTTCAGCACTTGGTCCTGGCGGTCTTTCAAGAGACAGAGCATCATTTGAAGTTCGTGACGTTCACTACACTCACTATGGTCGTATTTGTCCTATCGAGACTCCTGAAGGTCCTAACATAGGTCTTATCTCTTATCTTGCAACTTACGCAAAAATCAATGACTATGGTTTCATTGAGGCTCCTTTCCGCAAAATAGATAAGGAGAAAAACGTTGTTACAGATGAAGTTATATACATGCCTGCTGATGTTGAAGACGATTACATCGTAGCTCAGGCAAATGAACCTCTCGACAAAGAGGGACACTTCATCAACAAGAAGGTTGTAGCAAGATTCAAAGATGAAATCATCGAAGTAGCTGCTGAAAAAGCTGACTACGTTGACGTTTCACCTCAAATGCTTATTTCTGTAGCTACAGGTTCAATTCCTTTCCTTGAAAATGACGATAACGCTCGTGCATTGATGGGTTCAAACATGCAGAAACAGGCAGTTCCGCTTCTTGTTACAGACTCACCGATCGTTGCTACAGGTATGGAATACAAAGCCGGAATCGACTCTGGTGTTTGTGTTATTTGTAAGCGCGAAGGTGTTGTTGAATATGTATGCGCAGATTATGTTGATGTCAGATTAGACAACGGCGAAAAAGACACATACAAACTCATTAAGTTCAAACGTTCAAACCAGAGCACATGCATCAACCAAAAGCCAATCGTTTCAGTTGGTGAAAGAGTAAAAGTTGGTGATGTTATTGCTGATGGTCCCGCAACAAGCGGCGGTGAAATTTCCCTTGGTAAGAATGCTCTTGTAGGATTCATGTCTTGGGAAGGTTATAACTACGAAGATGCTGTATTGCTCAATGAAAGACTTGTTCGTGATGATGTTTACACATCAATCCACGTTGAAGAATACTCAATTGAGACAAGAGATACAAAGCTCGGACCGGAACAGTTCACAAGAGAAATTCCTAACAGCAGTGAAGATACATTAAAAGATCTTGACGCTACAGGTGTAGTCAGAATTGGTACTGAAGTTAAGACAGGAGATATTCTTGTCGGTAAAGTTACACCTAAGGGTGAAACAGATCTGACTGCAGAAGAAAAACTTCTGAGAGCAATCTTCGGTGAAAAAGCTAACGAAGTTAGAGACACATCTCTTAAGATGCGTCATGGTGAATATGGTACCGTAATAGATATCCATAGATATTCAAGAAAGAACGGCGATGAACTTCCTGCCGGAGTAAACGAGCAGATTAAAGTTTACGTTGCTCAGAAGAGAAAGATATCTGTCGGAGACAAGATGGCTGGACGTCATGGTAACAAAGGCGTTGTTTCCAGAATTTTGCCGCCTGAAGATATGCCGTACATGGAAGACGGAACTCCATTGGATATAGTTCTTAACCCATTGGGCGTGCCTTCACGTATGAACATCGGACAGGTACTTGAAGTTCACCTTGGAATTGCAGCTAAGAAACTCGGAATCAAAGTTATGACTCCTGTTTTCGATGGTGCAAAAGAATCAGACATAACAGAAGCTCTGAAAGAAGCTGGATTAAGAGAAGACGGAAAGTGCATTCTCTACGACGGACGTACAGGAGAACCATTTGATAACCCGGTTACTGTCGGTATAATGTACTATCTCAAGCTCCACCACCTCGTTGATGATAAGATCCACGCAAGAAGCACAGGTCCATACTCCTTGGTAACACAACAGCCTTTGGGCGGTAAAGCTCAATTCGGCGGTCAGCGTTTCGGAGAAATGGAAGTTTGGGCTCTCGAAGCATACGGAGCTGCTTATACACTACAAGAAATTTTGACATTCAAGAGCGACGATGTCTCAGGAAGAGTTAAGGCTTATGAGGCAATTGTCAAAGGACAAAACATTTCAAACGCAGGTGTTCCTGAATCATTCAAAGTATTGGTTAAGGAACTTCAGTCTCTTGCACTCGATGTAAAAGTGCTCGATAAAGAAGGAAATGAAATTGTTCTTTCAGAACTTGAAGAATCCGCTATTCAGATGCCGAATATCGTTGAATCAGAAGATAGTGCTTATGAGGAAAACGAAGAAGTATTTGAAGACAACGAAGGCTTCTCTTACACAGATAATCCTGATGAGGATGCTGAAAGAGTTGGCTTGGAAGAAAACGTAGATGACAACTACGATGATGAGTATGAAGATTGAAGGAGGCGAATAATATGAACGAAAATATGACATTTGACTCCATCAAAATAGGGTTGGCTTCTCCTGAGATGATCAAGAGCTGGTCACACGGCGAAGTAACAAAACCTGAAACAATAAACTACAGAACACAAAGACCTGAAAAAGATGGTTTGTTCTGTGAAAAAATATTTGGACCTACAAAAGACTGGGAATGTTTGTGCGGCAAATATAAGCGTATCCGCTATAAAGGCAAAGTATGCGAAAAGTGCGGCGTAGAAGTTACCACAAAGAAGGTCCGTCGTGAAAGAATGGGTCATATCGAACTTGCAACTCCTGTTGCACACAGCTGGTATGTTCATTCTATCCCATCAAGAATGAGTTTGATTCTTGATGTTACTCCTAAGAAACTTGAAAAAGTTCTGTATTTTGCAAACTATATCGTTTTGGATCCTGGTACAACTCCATATGAGAAAAAGACCATTCTCACATCTAAAGAATACGACGAAGTATTTGAAAGATATGAACATGACATCAAGGTTGGAATGGGCGCTGAAGCTATCAAACAGCTTTTGTCAGAAATCGATCTCGATGAATTGTCAGAACAATTGAGAGCAGAACTTGAAAACTCAACAGGTCAGAAAAAAGTTCGTGTTGTAAAAAGACTTGAAGTAGTAGAATCATTCAGAAAATCCGGAAACAGACCTGAATGGATGATACTCGATATTCTTCCGGTAATTCCACCGGAAATCCGTCCTATGGTTCAGCTTGACGGCGGAAGATTTGCAACATCAGACTTGAATGATCTCTATAGAAGAGTTATCAACAGAAACAACAGACTTAAAAAGATGAAAGAGCTCCATGCTCCTGAAATCGTTGTAAGAAACGAAAAGAGAATGCTTCAGGAAGCAGTTGACTCTCTCATAGATAATGGTAGAAGAGGCAGACCTGTAACAGGCGGAACAAGCAACAGACCTTTGAAATCTCTGTCCGAAATGCTCAGAGGTAAGCAGGGACGTTTCCGTCAGAACTTGCTCGGTAAGCGTGTTGACTATTCAGGACGTTCTGTTATCGTTGTCGGTCCGGAACTTAAGATTTATCAGTGCGGTCTTCCAAAAGAAATGGCTCTTGAATTGTTCAAACCATTCGTAATGAAGAGACTCGTTGAGACACAAAACGCAGCAAACATCAAGGATGCTAAGAAAAAGGTTGAAAGAGCAGTACCTGAAGTATACGACGCTCTTGAAAACGTTATTAAGGATCACCCTGTTATGCTTAACAGAGCTCCTACATTGCACAGACTTTCAATTCAGGCATTTGAACCTGTATTGGTAGAAGGTAGAGCAATCAAACTCCATCCTCTTGTTTGTACACCATTTAACGCAGACTTCGACGGCGACCAGATGTCTGTACACGTACCTCTTTCAAACGAAGCTCAGGCAGAAGCAAGATTCTTGATGTTGTCTGCTAACAACTTCCTCAAACCTGCTGATGGTAAGGCAGTAAACATGCCTTCTCAGGACATGGTTATGGGATCATATTGGCTTACAATTGACAGAGCCGGCGAACCTGGTGAAGGCGGAGTATACCGCAATTTCGATGAGGCTATGATGGCTTATTCAAATGGTTATCTCGGACTTCATGCTCCTATAAAAGTCAGAGTTGAAAAAGAAGTAGATGGTGTTAAAAAATCTGGCATTATCGATGCTACTTTAGGTAGATTGATATTTAACCAATCTGTTCCTCAAGACCTTGGTTTTGTTGACAGAACAAACCCTGAAACAGAATTTGATCTTGAAGTCAACTACACAGTTGGCAAGAAACAGCTCGGTAAGATTATTAATGAAACAATTAAAAAGCATGATATTGAGACAACAGCAAATGTTCTTGATAACATCAAGGCAAATGGTTTCAAATATTCTACCAAGGCAGCTATTTCAATTGCTATAAGTGACGTAGTTGTTCCGGAAGCTAAAGCTCAAATTTTGGCTGCAGCAGATGAACAGATAGAAAAAATCCACAAACAATACAACCGTGGTTTCCTGTCCAATGATGAACGTTATCACAACGTAATTCAGGTTTGGGAACAGGTTGAAAAAGATGTTACAAAAGCTCTTGAAGACAACTTGTCAAGATTCAATCCTATCAAGATGATGGCTGACTCCGGTGCCCGTGGTAGTATCGGTCAGATTCGTCAGCTCGCCGGATTGAGAGGCTTGATGCAGACAGCTACAGGTAGAACAATCGAAATACCGATTAGATCTAACTTCCGTGAAGGTTTGAAAGAACTCGAATACTTTACCGGTGCTCGTAGCTCACGTAAAACACTTTCAGATACAGCTCTTAAAACTGCAGACTCCGGTTACCTTACAAGACGTCTTGTTGACGTTTCACAGGATGTTATTGTCAGAGAAGAGGATTGTGGAACAAAAGAAGGTATCTGGGTTTACGACCTCATGGACGGAAACGAAGTTATCGAACCGCTTGCAGAACGTCTTCCGGGAAGATTTGCAATCGGAGATATCGTCAATCCGACAACAGGTGAAGTTATCGTTAAAGACAATGAACTCATCTCCAAAGATAAAGTTCAGGAAATTGTTGACAGCGGAGTTAAGAAAGTTCACCTGCGCTCAATACTCAAATGTAAATCAAAATATGGTGTATGTGCTCATTGTTACGGCTCAGATTTGTCTTCGACAAACGGCGCTGTAATAGCAGTCGGCGAAGCAGTTGGTGTTATAGCTGCTCAGTCAATCGGTGAGCCTGGTACACAGCTTACGATGCGTACGTTCCACTCAGGTGGTGTTGCTACAGAATCAGATATCACTCAAGGTCTTCCTAGAGTTGAAGAATTGTTCGAAGCACGCAAACCTAAGAGAGTTGCAACGCTGTCAGAAGTATCAGGAACAATCAAGATCAATGAAGTTAAGCGCTTCAGAAATATTGTTGTTTCAGATGATGAGACAAAAGAAGAAGTTACATATTCTGTACCGATGGCAACCAAGGTATTGTTCAAAGACGGCGATCATGTCAATGTCGGCGAAGCTCTCACTGAAGGAAGCTACAATCTTCTTGACGTTCTCAGAATCAGCGGAATTGACGCTCTTTATGACTATATTCTTCGTGAAGTTCATAAAGTTTACCACTTGCAGGATATCCGCAACAGTGATAAACATATTGAAGTTATCATGCATCAGATGACAAGAAAGATTAAAGTTGAAAATCCTGGTGACACTTCACTTCTTGAAGGAACAGTCATAGATGTAACTCAATTTGATACAGAAAATGATGCAATTCAGGCCAGAATTGACGCTGGTGAGCCAATGCTCAGAAAAGCAGAAGGATCACCGATTCTTCTCGGTATTACAAAAGCATCACTGCAGACAGATTCATTCTTGTCAGCTGCATCGTTCCAGGAAACAACAAAGATGCTCACAGATGCCGCTATTAAGGGCAAAATTGACCATCTTATCGGACTTAAGGAAAACGTTATTATCGGTAAACTTATTCCAGCAGGAACAGGACTTGACGCTTACAGAGGCGTTACAGTCGAACCAAAATCCAACGCTTTCTTATCAAGTCAGAATTCTTCAGAAGTTGTTACTGAATAACAATAATCAAATGCCTCTGCAACACAGCAGGGGCATTGTTGCATTTTGCACAAACGAAAGGTAAATGTGGCACTAAAATATATATATTATATTAATAATATTTTAGTTGACAATTA
>JAEEGL017241180.1_pt1 | contig 20412 bp, 20 predicted proteins | sample 9134231 | NCBI WGS metagenome assembly JAEEGL01 (sample SAMN16246548, study PRJNA631951) | gut metagenome | biome: gut microbiome; feature: rumen; material: fiber-attached | host: Bos | place: Iran: Karaj | collected 2018-10 | reverse complement strand
TCAACGACGACGTTGAAATCGTTGGTCTTCGTGAAACTCAAAAATCAGTCGTTACTGGTATTGAGGCCTTCCATAAGACTCTCGATCAGGGTCAAGCTGGCGATAACGCTGGTCTCCTCCTTCGTGGCATCGAGCGTGATCAAATTGAACGTGGCCAAGTTATTGCAAAACCAGGTTCAATTACCCCACACACTGAATTTGAAGCACAGGTTTACATCTTGAAGAAAGAGGAAGGTGGTCGCCACACTCCATTCTCCAAGGGTTACAAACCGCAATTCTATTTCCGTACAACAGATGTAACTGGTGAAGTAGAACTTCCAGCAGACAAGGAAATTGTCATGCCTGGTGATCAAGTAACCTTCAATGTAAAGCTCTTGGCTCCAGTAGCTATGAACAATAATGACCGTTTCGCTATCCGTGAAGGTGGCAAGACCGTCGGTTCTGGCGTTATTACAAAAGTTATTAAATAATTTGTAATACTACAATGCAAAATCTCCATCTTTACAGATGGAGATTTTTGTTATATAATGAAGAGCACAATAACATTAATCATCAAGTCTGAAAAACTCCATTCTTTCGAGGTTATCAGACAAGGAAGGTCAAATATTTATGGCAGAAGCCAAAAAAGAAACCGGACTCACTATCCGTATTAGGCTCAAAGCTTATGATCACCGCGTGATTGATCAGAGCGCAAGGCAAATTGTAGACACCGCCATTCGTACCGGTGCTTCAATCAGTGGTCCAATTCCACTACCTACTAAAAGAAGTACTTTCACAGTAGTAAAGTCTCCACATGTTTACAAAACCGGTGGCGAGGCTTTCGAAATGAAAGTTCATAAGCGCTTAATTGATATTTCGAACGCTACTCCAAAAACGATTGAAAGCCTTCAAAACCTTTCACTTCCGGCTGGTGTAGATGCTGAAATTAAAATGTAATAAATAAGCGCCTTTCAGAGAGAAATAACCTTTGAAAGGTGCTTTTTTATAGGCTCCGTGATATAATAATAGTATGAGCAAAATCGCTAAATTAAAGAAGCGTTTTTATTTCGTAGCGGCGAAATATTTTCGTCGTTTTGCCAATCGCGCCTTTAAAAGATGGAATCCACGCGTAATTGCGGTGACTGGTTCGGCTGGTAAAACAACAATGATGAATATGCTTGAGCATGAAATGGGGAAGCAAGCTCATTTTTCGCACGATGCAAATTCGGCTTTTGGTATTCCGTTTGATATGTTGGGTCTTAAAGGCGTTCGCGGTACAAAGCTGCGCTGGATTTGGCTTTTTATCGCTGCGCCATTTCGTGGGCTGTTTTATAGGCATAAAGAGCCTTTCTATGTAGTAGAAATTGATGGTGAAAGACCGCACGAAACCGAGTTTTTGGCTGAGTGGCTTAAACCCGAAGTCACAATTTGGGTTTCAATTGGGCTGTCACATGCCGTGCAGTTCGAAAAAGTGGTTGAAAATGGCGAATTTGAAACACTGAGTGATGCAATAACTGCTGAATTTGCCAATTTGCCAATTAATACCAGCAAAAGGGTTTACATAGATGCCGATTCGAAACTGATGGTAGAAGCTACTTCCAATATAAAAGCAAAAGTAATACCGATTAAAAAATCATCCATGAAAAAATACGTGGTTTATCCAGATTCGACCGATTTCACTTATGGAGATACAACTTTTCATTTTAATCATCCTGAGCCAAAAGATATTGCGTATAATTTGTTTGTACTGCAAGATTTAATGAGGTATCTAAAGCTACCGTTTAATCCTGATTTTTCCGATGTGAAGATGTCTCCAGGACGTTGCTCGTATTTTAAAGGCAAAAAAGGAATCGATATCGTAGATAGCAGTTATAATGCGCATATGATTTCGGTGATGTCGATTCTTGATATGGTAAAAAGAATGCATGCTAATCAAAAATGGTTAATTATTGGCGATATCGTGGATCAGGGCTCTTTAGAAGGGGAAGAACACGAAAAATTAGCAAAAATAATTGCAGATGTAAAACCGGATAGAGTAGTATTAGTTGGGCGCCGTACTAAAAAATATACTGCGCCGAAACTAAAGGAACTCGGGGTTTCAGCGGTGGCGACAACTGATCCCAAAAAGGCTCTAAACTATCTCGAGAAGAGCATTACGGGCAAAGAGACATTGATATTTAAAGGTAGTCAATATCTCGAGTGGATTATCGAGAAATTGCTTGACGATCCGAAAGACGCAAAAAAACTGTGTCGTCGAGAAAAAGCAGCCGTGCAAAGACGTAAAAGCTGGGGGCTTGATTCATGAGCGTAAAGTACGACCTATATATTATTCACGGTTGGACTTATTCTGTGGAGCCATGGACAAAAACTTTGGAACTATTAAAAGACGCTGGTATCAAAGTTAAGATGCTTTGTGTGCCTGGACTTACTGAAGAGAGCAAAAAAGTATTTGCAATCGATGATTATGTTAAATGGGCGGATGAACAAATACCTGATGGCGCGGTGGCGCTTGGCCATTCTAACGGAGGCCGTATTCTTTTGAATCTTTGCGCTAATAAACCAAACAAATTAAGCCATTTAATCTTACTTGATAGTGCCGGTGTATATGAAATGACATTTAAAAAACGTGCGATTAAAGTAATAGCAAAAATAGGAAAGCCGTTTAAGAAAATACCTATTATTAGCAAGGTTTTTCATCGTTTAACTGGTACTTCTGACTATGATAAAGCTCCAGAGAACATGAAACGTACGCTCGAAAATATGTTAGGCTCTGACAAGACATTGGATATATCTAAAGTGACTGCTAAAACCACTATGCTTTGGGGTAAAAAGGATACTATCACGCCTCCTCGCCATGCCGAAATAATCAAATCTAAGCTTAAAAATGCAAAGCTCTGTTATTATGATAATTGGACGCATGCGCCATATATTTCGGACCCAAAAGGCTTGGCAGATGCAATAATAAATGATTTGGAAAGTGGGCGATGAATAAACACTGTTATTTAGGTTTAGCGGCAAAAAACAAAGGAGCGTTTAAGTATTTGTTTGCCCACGGTACGTGGAAAGATTTCATGGCGCTCGAGATTTATCTCCAAGAGAGATATGGCGGAGAGGCAATGTTGACGAAAAACGGACGCTCTGCGCTTACTTTAGCCTTAAAAGCATATTTTAATAAGGGCGACAGAATAATCATAAATGGCTTTACTTGTTATGCGGTATATGAAGCAGTAAAAGCGGCTAAAATGGTGCCGGTTTTCGCTGATATTTCAAAGGACGATTTAAACTTCAATACTGATACTCTAAAGGCTACTTTAAAGGAAAAACCGCGCGGTATTATAGTTCAAAACACGCTCGGCAATCCGGTAGATATGGATGAAATTGAGGAATTTGCCAAAAAACATCATTTACTGATAATTGAAGACTTAGCTCACTCGGCCGGAGTACACTATCCAGATGAGAGAGAAGCGGGAACTGTAGGCGTAGCAACCGTGCTTTCTTTTGGCAAGGATAAATCTATTGACACGGTTTCTGGCGGAGCTGTAGTGTTTCGCAAGAAAGATAGGCACAAAATCAAAACACCTACCTATATTCCGAGAGTGGCAGATGCTCTACGGGCAAGAATGTATCCAATGTTAAGTGGTATTTGCAGAGGTCTGTCGTATGTGCATTTAAGTGGCGTAGCGATGCGAATGTTTCTCGCTATGCATTTGATTGAAAGGTCGGCAGACAATGCTTTAGACACCGGTTGCAAACCAACTAAGTTTCAGGCTAAATTTGCACTTTCGCAGTTTAAGGAATTAGATTCCGATGGCGAGCCACCGCTTAGAGAATACTATTTCGTGGATAATAGAGATGAAGTATTAGCAAAGCTACGTAATGCCGGATATTATTTTGATGGCTTATGGTATGAAAAACCAGTTTCTCCCGCTCGATATTACAAAAGTGTAGAGTTCCCAGAAGAAGATTGTCCAGTCGCAGTGGAAGTTAGTAAAAAAATCATTAATTTCCCTACATATTACAAGAAAGAAGATTTAAAAACCGCGCAAAGCATTGTCAGGAGGTATTTAAGTGAATAAGGAATTAAGTTCAGCGATAATCCAAGAAATAATAAGTACTTATCCGGAAATAAACTTTCTGCAGCTTCCAAAATATGGCAAAATGAACGAGTTAATTGGCGACAAGACAATTATAGAAGATTTTGGCGGAAAGGCTCATGCATTGATGATTGTTAGAAATGCAAAACGAGGCAGATATTTAGAAATACCTTGTGGGCCATTATTGGATTGGAACAATAAAAAATTATCAAAGGACGTTTTTGATAAGATCACTGAAATAGGCAAGCGAGAAAAATGTATTTTTGTAAGAATTCGTCCACAGCTAAATGGTTCGCCGGAAAACTTGAAGAAATTAGCGGATTTGAAATTGGAAAAGTCACCAATGCACCTTGCGGCTGAAAACACAGTAATGATAAATTTAAGAAAAACAGAAGATGAGCTATTAGCGGATATGCGAAGACAAACCCGTTATGAAGTGCGTCGTGCCGAAAAACTTAATATCCATGTAGATAAATCAAACTCACTTGAAGTATTTAAAGAGTTTCATTCCGTACAGACAGAGACTGCAAAACGTCAGAATTTCGTGCCGCCGAGTCTAAAGACCCTGCTTGCCGAAAGGGAGGCGTTTGGGGACGATATTATGATATATGTCGCAAAGAATGAGGACGATAAACCGATAGCGTATGGAATGATAATACGCGGAGGTAAAGAAGGAGATTACTACGAGGCTGCTTCAACTGAGCTTAATCATAAACTGCCAGGCGCATATGCTCTTTTATGGCAGGCGATGAAAGACCTCAAGGCCGATGGATATGAACGGTTCAATCTTTGGGGAATTGCTCCACCAAATCAGCCAAATCACCGCTATGCTGGCGTTACAACCTTTAAGACGGGATTCGGTGGAGAGGTAGTAGAGTATGTTCCGGCACACGATTTAGTCTTGTCAAAAGTTAGATACCTTGCAGATTTTGCATTTGAAACTTTAAGAAAGAAAAGGAGACATTTGTAGTGAGTATTGAAATAAAAGAAGCCTCTTCGAGAGAAGAGTGGGATGGATATATCACTTCAAATGTAGAAAGTAATTTTTTGCAGTCTTGGGATTTTTATGATTTTCACTTAGCCCGTGGCAAAAAAATCGTACGCAGATTGGCATTTGACGGAGAAAAAATTGTCGGAGCATATGCAGGCGTGGTTGAAACCGCAAAGCGCGGTACATATATGGCAATTGCTGGTGGACCAATTTTTGATTGGACTAATAAAAAATTAGCAAAAGTAATTTTTGAAGACATTAAAAAATCCGGCATAAAACATAAGTGTGCTTTTATTAGGGTTAGGCCACAACTGAAGCTTTCTAAAGAATCGTTAAAACTAATGAGCGAATTGGGACTTAAAAAGGCTCCAATGTATCTTTCGGTCGAGTATGCAGGCATTTTGGATTTAAATAAGACCGAAGAAGAAATATTAGCGGGTGCGTCGCAGGGTTTTAGAAGAAAGCTTAGAAAAGCATCTAAAAATGAAATTGAGATTAGTGCCGACACGAGTGACGAGGCAATTAAAGAGTTCTGTAGATTGGAAAAATTGCATGCGGAGAGGCAGAAATACGTAGCATTTTCTACGAGTTTTTTGACCAAACAATTTGAGGCATTTAGAAAAAACGGGGAAGTTATTATTTATACGGCAAAAAAAGACGGCGAGACTTTGGCACAAAATTTTATGATTTTTTACGGACCGGAGGCGAGCTATCATTATGGTGTATCTTCAGATCTTGGGACTAAGTATTCAGCTGCACCACTTTTACACATGGAAGCGATGAGGGAAGCAAGAAAGCGTGGTTGCAAACGTTATAATCTTTGGGGAATTGTGGAGCCAAACGAAACATCGCACCGTTTCTATGGCGTTTCTGAATTTAAACGCTCATTTGGGTGCGAAGAGCTTCGTTATACTCCGGCGCATGATTTAATTCTTTCACCGGTTAAGTATCAAGTGACAAAGATTGTCGAAGGCGTGCGAAAAAAAGTTAGGCACGTTTAAAAACTATTTCTTTTTAGCTTTCTCTTCGGTCTTTTTTGCTGATTCTTTCTTTTCAGCTTTTTTAGCTTTTTCTTCTGTTGATTTAACTTCTTTTTCGACTTCACAAACTTCGTCTTTTTTGCAGTCACAATCCGGACCGCATTCACATTCTTCGTTGTCTTGATCTTTATTTCTTGATGAAATCACTTTACCGGCGACTGCGCCTACCGCAGCACCAATTGCCGCACCGAGGAAAAATTTACCGAGCCCACTACTTTTCTTTTCTTTGTTGTCCATCGCTCTCTTTCCTTTCTTTTAGAGTTTCTTTAAGTTTTGGATTAACATATTTTTCTACGAACATCTCAACCGTTCCACCTACGGAAGTAAGTCCGCGTACGTTAGCAACTACTTCGTTGGCATTTTCGGCGATGTCTTGGCTTTTACCGACTACGCGCTTAGCGTCATCCACGAGTCCGAGTAGTTTTGCCATTAATACTATACCAACAATCAGGAATATAAAAAGGGTTATTCCTAATATTGCTACCAATATCCATTCTGCAGTGTTCATTTAAAACTCCTTAATTATTTATATTTTAACACAAAATCCCTGATTGCGTCAGCATATTCTGGGTTGTTCAATCCGTATTCAAGATGGGCAAGGAAGTAATTCTTTGGATCACCGGTAGTCATCCATTTACCTTCACTCCTTGCTACAATTACGTCGCCGATTTCGGCTAATTTAGTGATGGCGTCTACCGTCCAGAGCTCACCGTCGAGGCCAGTGTTGGATGGAATGAGATAATCAAAGATTTCAGGAGTCAAAAGGTAACGTCCATAGCTGGTGAGATTGCTTGGCGATAAATCTGGGGTTTTAGGTTTTTCGACGATGTGAGAAAGCGTGCCATTGTCTTTAAGTGCAATCATACCATACTTGCACCAGACTTCTTCTGGCATCTCTTGAGCAGCAATAATGGCTTTAGCTTCAGGGTGCTGTTCGTAGTTTGCAATTAAAGTGCCGACATCGCCTTTGCCGAAGATTAGATCATCACTATAGAGAACAACAAAGGCTTCTTCGTCCTTAACAAATTCTTTAGCAGATACTATCGGGGAACCATTGCCATATGGTAAAGTCGGATCTTGCTCAATAACGGTGATATTCGGAAAACTTAAAATCTGCTTTACTGGCTCGAATCTGTCCATTTTGCCTTGCTTTTCGAGTAATGCCTGTACGTTCTCTGAGCGACCATGAAAATAGTCATCATAGATTTGTTTAGACATGGTATCTGGAGTAGCAACAATAATTATTTCTTCGATTCCAGCAGCAGCACATTCCTCAACGCATAGTTGCATAACTGGTTTGGCACCGATTGGAATCATCGCTTTAGGAATTGTTTTGGTAATCGGTAAATATCTGCTTGCAAACCCAGCATCGGTGATTATTGCTTTTTTTACGGCTGTCATTATACTCCTTTGAAAGTAAATTATATCACACAGTAACTAAAAACGAGAGTTTACTTTTTGGTTTTCTTAGAGGATTTTTTGGCGACTTTTTTGGCAGATGACTTTGCAGCGGTTTTAACTGTTTTTCTTTTGGCTTCACTTCTTGCAACTCTATCCTCAATATCTTGTGAGCGATTGTGAACACCGTAAATCATGCTGGTAACACCGACTACTAAGAGATAGGCACCAAAGAATCTGATAAAGGTCATAATCTCAAAGCTTCCGGCGTTTAATATTACCAGACCCATGATACAGCCCATGACGCCAGTTAAGACACGAATAAAGCGGTCGGTTGGGTCTACTGTCGACACAAATCCATGGAAGATATCAATAAGTCCTGATGCGAAGGTATATACTGAAATAATAATCAGGCTGCCAACCAAATCGTTGCGAGCTAAGAATAGTAAAAGAAGCGCAGCTGTAATATCAATCAACGCGTCAATTACGGAATTAATCCAGCCGTGGCGTTTGTTAGAGTTATAGAGCGCGCTCGTAGCATCGATGATGCCCATTGCGAGTAAGAATACGCTGACGATTGCGATAACCGCTTCGAGGCTGGTAAGGCCACTAAATAGTATTAAAAAGCCAAAAATGGTTGCGGCGATTCCGCGTACAATAAACACTAACCAGTGTTTATCAATGAACCTTCTGTTAATATGTGCCATAAAAATCCTTATGTTATTTATCGTTATTATAGCACTTTTTTCGGAAGAATGATAGGCGCTTTGTTAAATAATCTATATCAATCAAATAGGGGTTTCATGATATAATTTTTTTATGGAACCAAAGCTAAAACCAAGTGATTTTGTGCATTTGCATAATCACACGCACTACTCGCTTCTCGACGGCCTGACAAAAATACCAGAATTAGTACAGTTCGTAAAAAATGATGGAATGGAAGCAGTGGCCGTAACTGACCATGGCACGATGAGCGGCTTAGTTGAGCTTTATAAAGAATGTGATGCGGCTGGGATTAAACCACTACTTGGTCTTGAGTCATACGTGGCAGCCAGAAAAATGACCGATAAAGATCCGGCGCACGATAAACAACGTTTTCATATTACATTAATTGCGATGAATAATGTTGGCTATGAAAACTTGTGCCGCATTATGAGCAATGCTGAAGAAAAAGGGAAGTATTATAAACCACGTACTGATCACGAAGAGCTCGAAAAATACAATGAAGGGATAATTTGCCTTTCCGGTTGTATGGGTTCAGAAATTTCGGAAGCAATTCGCGCTGGCGATGATGCGCGCGCTATAGAATTAATCAATTGGTATAAAAAGGTTTTTAAAGATCGTTTTTATTTAGAGATGCAAGATCATGGCCATCCGCTATCTTCAACTCATTCGGAAGAACAAAAGAAAATTAATGATTGGCACATGGCGCATGCTAAAGAATTAGGAATACCACTCGTAGTGACATGCGATGCACACTATTTAAAGAAAGAAGACCAAGATGCACACGAAGTCTTATTATGCATTGGCACAGCAGCGAATTTGTCTGATCAAAATCGCATGACTTTAAGAGACTATGACCTTCATGTTATTCCGGCAGAGGAAATAATTAGCCACTGGCAGGACACTTGTCCAGAAGCAGTGCTCAACACTAAGCGTATTGCCGAGCGATGCAACGTAGATTTGCAACTTGGACGTATTTTGATTCCAAAATTCCCGATTCCAACCGACGAAGATGAAAAGACCTATCTCGATAGATTAGTATTCCAGGGATTAGTATATCGTTACGGTGGAAAAACACTCGAAGAAGCAGAAAAAGTCCCGGTGCCAGAGTGCCGTAAGATTTTGGAAGAAGTAGACAAAGAACGAGACGATTTGCACAAGATATTACCACGCATTGATTATGAATTAGGCGTGGTAGACAAAATGAAATACAATGGTTATTTCTTGATTGTACAGGACTTTATTAACTGGGGTAAAGCACAGCGTATTGTTTATGGACCAGGGCGTGGCTCGGCGGCCGGTTCACTTTTGGCATTTGCACTACGTATTACCGAACTCGATCCACTAAAATACGACTTACTTTTCGAAAGATTTTTGAACCCGGATCGTATTTCGATGCCGGATATCGATACGGATATCCAGGACACCAGACGTGATGAAGTAATTGATTATTGTTCACAAAAATATGGTTACGACCGAGTTTCTAATATTGCTACTTTTGGTAAAATGATGGCTAAAAACGCCGTGCGTGATGTGGCGCGCGTGCTTGAAGTACCATATGCCGAGGCCGATAGATTGGCAAAAATGGTGCCGGACCCAGTGATGGGGCATCATGTAAAGCTATCCGACGCAATCAAAGATGTGCCAGACTTAAAACATGAATACGAAACCAATCCAACCTCTAAGGAAGTGATAGATTTTGCCTCGAGGCTCGAAGGGACAATTAGGAACCATGGTGTACATGCATGTGGCGTGATAATCGCACCGGATGATTTGGTAAAATTCCTACCGCTCGAAGTTTCAGCCAAGGGTCCGATTGCTGCACAATTCCCAATGGGGCAGGTTGAGGAAATCGGGCTACTTAAAATGGATTTCTTGGGACTTTCTAACTTGTCGGTGATTAATAATGCGCTCCGTATGATTCGTAAGGTTTACCATAATGATATCAATCTATCTAATTTGCCATTGGATGATCCAGAGACTTATGCTTTACTGCAGCGCGCCGAAACTACCGGCGTGTTCCAGCTCGAATCTGCTGGCATGAAACGTTACTTGAAGGATTTGAAGGCATCGACTTTTGAAGATATCATCGCTATGGTGGCACTTAATCGTCCAGGACAGATGCAATTTATTGATTCATTTATTCGTCGTAAACACGGAGAAGAAGAAATAACTTATCTACATCCAGGGCTCGAAAACTCGCTAAAGAATACTTATGGGATTTTGATTTATCAAGAGCAGTTCATGCAGATTTCCAAGGAGTGGTGCGGATTTACCGGCGGACAGGCAGATACTTTACGTAAAGCCGTGGGTAAGAAAAAAGTTGATTTAATGAATAAAGTGAAGCCGGAATTCATTAAAGGCGCCGTAGAAGTCGGTGGCGCAACAGAAGAAATCGCCGAAGAGTTCTGGCGACAGCTACTTGATTTTGCCAACTACTGTTTTAATAAATCTCATGCCGCATGCTATGCGTTGGTGGCGTATTGGACAGCCTATTTAAAAGCCCATTATCCGGATGCTTTTATGGCTGCGCTAATGACGGCTGACATGCGTTGGACCGATAGATTGGCGATAGAAATCGCTGAATGTAAGAGGATGGGGCTAAAAGTACTTGGGCCGGATATTAACCAATCATATGGTGATTTCGCAATCGTGGGCGGTGAAAAAACTATTCGCTTTGGACTTTCTGGTATTAAAAGTATGGGGAAGGCCTTGGTGGAAGATTATGTAATTGCAGAACGCGACAAAAACGGACCGTTTAAATCAATTTGTGATTTTGCTAAGCGCGTCGATTCGACTAAATTTAACAAAAAATCTTGGGAAGCGGCAATTAAAACTGGTGCATTCGATAGATTCGCTTCGCGTTCGGATTTGCTTTTTAATTTGGAAGCGATTCAAGCATATGGAGCCAAATGTCAGAAAGATGTCAGCTCTGGACAGACAGACTTGTTTGGCATGATGGGCGAAGCCGGCGCTGTACCGGAAGTAGAAATTAAGCCTGCTCCGACCCAGTTTTCAGATAAAGAACAACTATTGTGGGAGCGCGATTTGATGGGGCTTTATCTTTCGGCGCATCCGCTTGATAAATATGACGTGTACTTTGAAGAACAAACGCATCCGATGGAGATGATTACTCCGGAAAACAATGGCAAAGTCGTGACAATTGGTGGTATCATTACAGCGGTTCGTACAATCCTGACGAAAAAAGGCGATAAAATGGCTTTCATCAAGATTGAAAATAAATCATCCGAAACGGAGTTTATTGTATTCCCGAGTGTTTTTGCTGAACATGGCGCAAAATTGCAGGTTGATAATGTTATAAGAGTAAAAGGAAGAATCAATGCGGCCGATAAAGATGGAAATATGACTTCGGAAGCAAAAGTACTCGCCGAAACTATTGAATTAGTTTCTGACGAAGTATTGGAGAATTATCAACCAACCGGAACCAAATTGGCCGCTCCGGCGAAAGCTCCGGAGGAGAAACGTCGTCGTGGTGGAAGATCATCTGCTGAAAGAGTTTATTCCGGCAAGAACAAAGCGCCTAACTCCGCTCCGATAACAGATGAACCGAGAGTTTTAACTGAACCGCCAAAAGATCATCGCAAAGAAAAATTATATATTTTAATTGAAAAACCGGACGATACAAAAACGCTCGAAAAAATACGTGCAATCGCAGACGATAATTCTGGCATGCAGGAAGTGGTGCTAGTGTTTAAAGAAGGTGATTCTAAAAGACCTCTCAGAATGCCATTTAAGGTAGATGTTAGCGATGAGCTAATAAGTGAACTAAACGAGCTCTTAGGAGAGCACTGTGTAGTCGTAAAATAATGGTATAATTACTCTATGAAGAAAAAAAGAGTGTCGGACAATGTGACGGTTAATCGTAAGGCTCATTACGATTATATTTTAGCTGACGAACTTACCGTAGGAATGGTGCTTACAGGCCCAGAAGTGCGTTCGATTCGCGACCATCACGTACAGTTAAAGGGCTCTTTTGTGACAATTCGTAATGATGAATTATGGTTAAATAATCTCACACTCGGAGCAGATACGGCGCGCAATATCAAGTTACTCGCTACGAGAAAGCAGATAAATGCCTTAGTGCGCGAAAAAGTGGCCGGCTCAACTATTGTGCCGGTGAAACTACTCGGTGGTAATCGCCATATCAAATTGGTGATTGCGGTTGGAAAAGGTAAGAAAAAATACGATAAACGCGAAACGATTAAAAAACGCGACATTGAACGCGGGAGGTACGTATGAAATTATATTCTTGGAATGTGAATGGAATTCGTGCCGTACTGAAAAAAGGTGCTTTGCAATCTTTTTTGGAAGAATATAAACCTGATGTTTTGTGCCTGCAAGAAATCAAAGCAAAGCCAGAGCAGGTAGATTATGATTTTACTGGCTATAAAGTTTTTTGGAATCCAGCAATGAGAGCAGGATATTCCGGTACCGCCATATTGGTTTCAAAAGCATGTTTAGACGCTAAAAAAATACCAACTGCCGAAATGAGTGTTGCGGTGCCAGAAGGCAGAGTATTAATACTTGATTGTAGCAACTTTTATTTAGTGAATGTTTATACACCAAATTCAAAACCAGATTTATCGAGGTTGAAATTACGCGAAGAAGAATGGGACCCGGGTTTTTTGGGTTTGTTAAAAGAGCTCGAAAAAGATAAACCGGTAGTTACCTGTGGTGACTACAATGCAGCACACGAGGAAATTGATATTGCCAGGCCAAAAACTAATCATCATTCGGCCGGTTTCACCGATGAAGAACGTCAGGGAATTACTAATTTGATTGAAGCCGGAATGCTCGACACTTTTAGAACATTGCACCCGAACGAAGTGCGCTATACTTGGTGGAGTCATTGGGGGCATGCACGCGAAAATAATGTAGGGTGGCGTATCGATTATTTCTTCGTTTCAAAATTATTAAAGAAAAATCTAAAGTCGGCCGAAATATTCGAAACGGTCGGTGGATCCGATCATTGTCCGATAAGTATCGAACTGGAGTTTTAATGGACTATTTACATAAAATCGAGAAAAACCCGTACAAAGATTTGTACTGGAATATTCCGGAGGAACACAAAAAAGGCTCCGTAGCAGTAGTGGGCGGAAACGCTACTGGTTTTATTACGCCAATGAAAACTGCAGAGTATTTAGTAAAGACATTTCCAATCGAGGAAGTAAAGTTGGCATTGCCGGATGCACTAAAAAATAAATTACCGAATTTACCAAATTTAGCGTTTTTGCCATCAACCGATACCGGTTCTTTTGCTGACGGTAAAGCTATTGCATCTACGGTCGATGCTACCGATTTTGGCCTGTTAATTGGGGATTTTTCAAAAAATAGTATCACGGCGGCACAAGTTCGAAGCGCCTGTTATTCTTCCGAAAAACCGCTTTTAATTACACGCGATACGATAGATTTAATTGCGGATGAATCAATAGAAAAAACATTGATGCATGACAATATTATTTTGATGGGATCTTTAGCCCAGATACAAAAAGTATTCAAATCAGTGTATTATCCAAAAATGCTGATGTTATCGCAATCGCTTTTACAAATTGCGGAAACGATTCATAAGTTTACACTGAGTTTTCCGGTCGGAATAATCACGCTTCATGATGGGCAGATAATTATTGCCAAAAATGGCGTTGTTAATGTTGTGCCACTTGTTAAAATCGATACTTCGGCTATAGCTTTGTGGAACGGAGAAATTGCAACAAAAATTGCAGCAATGAATCTGTTTTGTCCAAATAGTTTTTTGGAAGCATCAACAGCAGCGCTGTTCTATGAATAATAAGATTATAAGGATATTATTTGCCACCTAAAATGTTGACGATAACAAAGTTAACAATGGCGAAGGCGAGTACAACAATAACAAGACCGATGACGCCGTAAAGAATAGTGTCTTTTGCTTTTTTAACTTTACCTGCATCGCCAGCAGAAGTCATGTAACCTATACCACCGATGATAATAACGATAACCGCCACGATACCGAGGACGCCAATGACACCATTAATAATATTAATGATGCTGTCTTTTAAGTTGGTATCGCTTCCTACGGTGTCCGGCAACTTTTGTGCTGCAGCTCCTAGTGTTGAAGTAAATTTACTCATTTTAATCCTTATATTATTTGTTAGTTTTTATTATATGATAATGTTTAAAATAGTTCAATAGTAGCGAGCTATCCATCAGATGCTCGTGCAAGGATTTATATTTTGCTTTTTTTGGATTTTTGAGAGAGTTGTTTTTCGATATCCACCGCATCGCGCGAAATATGATGGCGACGTTGGCCTTCAAAAAACCAAAGAAAAAGCGACACAATGGCTGCGATGACCGTGATGGCGATTTTAGCAGCCATTGGCCAATTAGACGCATAGAAAGTCCAGGCAGAGGAGATGGCGATTAGCGCCAAGTAGACCATGCGACGAGTTAAGATAATACGTTTTGCTAAATTATAATTATGTTTAATAAGGGAATTATCAGTACAATCGTCCGGGTGCCCCATGACTTTGCCGTAGACTATAAAATCGATAATGATTGCCGTGATACCATAACCAACACCAATGATTAAGCCCGCAATCCAATTGACACGATGAGTAAAGAAAAGAAGCATTGCGACAGCTAATAATGCGTCCGCAAGCATATCATATTTGGCGGCATATTTGCGGTATTTGGGCACTTTGTTTTTAGGAAACGGCCATTTCGTAGCACAGGTGCCATCAAAGGCATCGGTTAGTTCGCCGACAATGAACAGAATGAAGCCGATAGCCAAATCGCCGCCCGTAAATGCCATCACGAGAAGAATGACTGCGATTATTATTCTTGAAAAGGTAAGAATATCAGCCAAATATTTTTTCATAACTCTATTTTATCACGATATGGCTATTTGGAAATCTTCTTGAAGAATCGTTCGAGACGGTCGATTTTGTGCGTGATAGTGATTTTGTTGCGATAGTCTATTAGCGCCTTACTTTTAGTGGCGATTTCATCACGATGATTTAGAATATAGGATAGCTTTTCGGCGATTAATTTACTGGACGGGCCGTCAGCCATAAAATAGCTACCACGCGGAAGGATCTCACGCATATCCATATCTACAAATAATGATGGAATACCGGCAGCGGCACCTTCGATTAAAGTCATGCCAAAGGTGTCGTAATTGTATGAAACTAAGACATCGAGATGAGATTGTTTCATAGCTTGCCAGATTTTAGGAAACGGTTTAACGCCATAAAAAGACACATTCAGTTTATTCTTTTCGACAAATTGTTTAGCTTTTTTCATGTCCGGACCATCACCAAAAACAGATAAATGATAGTCGTGCTCGTTGTATTTTGTTTCTAAAATAGCCAATGCTTTGAGAAAATCAAACGGTCGTTTTTCGCCAGAAACGCGGGAGTGCCAGATTATTTCCATGATTTGGTCGTCACGAAGGGATTTTTTGTTCACTTTTTCTTTGATCAATTCGTCTTTAACACCGTGGTGCATGGCGGTAATCGGTTTTTTGACACCATCACGGATTAGCTTTGCTTTAAAGTGTTCAGAGGGCGTAATAACATAGTTAGCGTAGTTGGCGTGATTCACCATCATAGTCCACATTTTGGCGCGAGCCTTGGTAGTGGCGCAATATTCGTCACGTTTAACGGTTTTTTTGTGAGGAATATACCAAGAGTGAAACCAATTAAGAAGCGTGGCAACTATAGTACGGAGGCCGAAGGGAATTAATTTTTCTTCGCCAGCATCTTCGCGACCGTGCATCACTTGGACAGATGGAATTTTAAACTTTTTAGCGAGCCTTAAGCCAGCGATAGAACAGCCAGCTTCATAATGAACGTAAAAGATATCGTATTTTTTAATTTCTGGATGATTTTTAAGAAGCCATTTTTCAACAATTTTAGGGCGGCGGGCAATCGGTGTGAGGCCGTTGCCAAAATGCTTACAACTCGGCACTGGATAAATGTGATTTTCGGCAAGTTTTTCGATTTCTTTTTCGGAATGAACGTAGGCACTACTAAAAACAACAACTTCGTGGCCGCGTTTTTCAAGTTCGGCTTTTTCAGTGTTTATTACAGAGACTATGCCACCCGTAAGGTCGAGATAGCAATCGGAAAAAATCGCAATCTTCATATGGTTATTATAACATGATGTAGTGGTTTTTTGTTTTGGAGTTAATCATTGTAATCAAATTGTTATTAATTTCCGTTCTGTCAGGAATAAAATAAAGAGCCTTTGGCTCTTTCTTTTATTTCTGGTGGGCGAAGAGGGAAAGGGACGTCGCTTCGCTTCGCTCGCTCCGTTCGACCCCTCTTTTCGGGTTCAATCCCTCTCCGTTCTGTCAGGAATAAAATAAAGAGCCTTTGGCTCTTTCTTTTATTTCTGGTGGGCGAAGAGGGAATCGAACCCTCACGATATTGCTACCACCAGATTTTGAGTCTAGCGCGTCTACCAATTCCGCCATTCGCCCGCGGTACTACATATTTTATCATAAAATCGCTGTTTATGCTATAATAATCCTATGAATCCAGATACGAGTGGGCAATCTTCTTCTGACATGCAGAGACAGACTGCGGCCAGCATTGCAAGAAAAAAGGTTCTTGAAGCGTATGCTTCAGCTGCCAAAAAGCAAGCCGGTTTAAATGAAGATGGCCAACCAAATAAGATGAAGAATGAAGCGAGTGCGACTCGTATTAATTCTGAATCCTGGAAAAGATACCATACTGCTTGGCAAGATTATTATCAAAAGTATTATAGCCAATATTATTCTAATGCAGCACGTGAATACATTGCAAAAGAGCACATGAAATCCATTCGTGCGCAAGCCGAAGAAGAGGAAATATTATCCGGAGCGCTTTCGAGAGCACGTGGCAAAAACACCAAAAATGGCAATATGATACTTCAAAATTCAGAAATGGCAACTATTGCCGCCAATGATCCACGCGATGATAACTTAAGACAAAGAATTCGTCGCAAAGCTACTGATAATGCGCGTAAATCACGTAAATACCGCAAATTAATACCAATTTTCGCTGGTGTCGCAGTGGCACTTACGATTTTATTCTTACAGTATAACCGTCTGATTTTTGCACCAATTATGGCCTACGTTTCACCTGGAAATGCTCCACCACAAGAAATCGAAGCGCTTGATCCAACTGTTACACGAACCATTTCCGCAGACCCAAAACTTTTGATTCCTAAACTCAATATTGATGTGCCGATTAATTTTGGCGTAGCGCTTGATGATGTAATGGAAGCAATGAACCATGGTGTAGCGCATTACCGAATTAACGGTGCGAGTGCATATCCTGGAGAGATTGGCAATTTCATTATTACCGGGCATTCTGCTGGTGACGTATATAGTTCAAATCCTTATAAATACATTTTTTCTGGGTTGGAAAGACTCGAAGAAGGCGATTTGATTTATGTAAACTATAATTCCGTGCGTTATACATATAGAGTTACTAAGAAGGAAGTAGTAGAGCCAACAAATGTTGGAGCCTTAGTCGTACAGACCGACAAGCCAATTATTACGCTTGTCACTTGCACGCCTCTCGGCACTTCGAGATACCGTTTGCTCGTAACTGGTGAACAGATTTCGCCAAGTACGGATGGAAATAAAAAACAGCAGACTACAGTACCAGACGTCCAAGTTGACACAAACGAAACTACTGAGCTACCATCAAACGAACCGTCATTCTTTGAGAGAATTTGGAGCTTCTTAACTGGACAATAATTATTATTTCTTAATTAACCATTCGCGCGTTAGATAACCGTCACTAAAGTAATATAGCCATTTGTCGTTTGTAATAAATACCGGGAAGCGTTCAGAAACGTTTGAGGAAAGTGTGCGCTTATTCAAACCATCAAAATCGTAAACATTAAGTGAGCCGTCAGTAATAGTATAAATCATGTACCCACCGAGCCAGTCGTAATGCGACGAGTTAATACTCCAGTCTGTCACCTTAAAAGACTCCATATCGAGAGCGGCAAAGTTTTGTTCGGAACTCATGAAGATGTATTCGCCATCCGGACCAACTTTAATCTTAGTTGGAACGAAACCAAGAACTTCCGTAAATGATTCTTTAAAATCATCTTGTTGATAAAGCGTGACGTTACTACCCTCAGCTAAAACAATATATTTACTATCATAGAACTTGGCGAAAGCGACTTCAGCTGGCAAACTAAGCTCTTTTAGTAAAACTGGTTCAGCATCACCGATTTTTTTGGTGTATAATTTATTCTTTGAGATATAGACAAATTCAGAATCATAATGGTCGAACTTCTCAACTCCCTCAATGATAACGGCGGATAATTGGCGCGCTTCAACATCAATTTTATGTAGATTACCACTCTTTTGCGCTAACAGATTATTAGCGGAATAATCAAAGATGCTGATTTTATCAAATGCCGTAGCAAAAACCTGGGTTAAATTAATACTTTTGGCGGGGTTTTTAATATTAAGAAGTACCCATTCGGTGCTTGTGCCGGTGTTGACTTTAAACAAAACATGTTCGTTAGCCGCGTCCCATTCGGCAGACTGGATCTTTCCAGTAAAGAGTCCGGTTTCAGCCCCGTCAGCAAGGCTGACGCATGAAAAGGCTTTGGAAACATCAATTGGTGTAGATTTTAGACTTTCATTATCTACATTTAGTGTCTTCCAAGAAGTAGTATTATTGGCAATGAGGAGAGTTTTGGTATCTGGCGAAACAGTGGCATATGTTGCCGTAGAAGCATCGTAAGCTTTTTCTATGGTACGATTTTGCAAAAATAGTTTTGGATAGCTTAATTTGTAAAGAAGTCCTTCACTTATTTCGACTGTTTTGCTCCAAGTATCATAACCTTCTTTTGATAAGATTATTTCGTGCTCGCCACTTGATAGAATCCTGCTGGTGTTTCCGCGTTGAAGCCAAGGCGTTTCGCCATCTATCTCTACATCTACACTTGCAGGGGTGGCAAATATTTGAAGCATACCTTGACGCTCAATTGTTAAATCTGAATTGAGCCAATATCCGGATACAACTAAAGCCAAGACTGAAACCATGCCAATGATAGCAATCACCATGATCGCCTCTGATACGATCACCTTAATACTTTGCCTTTTGGCACGTTTTTCTGGATCCATGTTAATGCATATTATAACATAATTTTTGCATATTTTAGCTCTTGCATTATGGAACGTGATTATGTATTATATTAAGTATAAGTATTGCGAGGTAATAGTGACAGACTTAAATCAACATCAGGAAACAATGGCAATTAAGAGAAGACCACGTGCTTCTTTGGCTGTTAACCACAGAAGTACTGTAAAGCCAAGTCTTAATTCTACCGTTTTAACGCGAAAGCAACCCGCCATGGTATCAAGGCCGGTCACACATTCTGTTTCTGTCGCTGGGCAGCGACAAATGACCGCAAGCCAAACTATGAATGTTGCGAGCCAACAGCCTGTAACTGCCATGCAACAGGCAGCTACTACCGTTCAACCTATGAATACTCCGCAATCTACAGATGTTGTTGCCCAGTCCATGATGATGCGACAAGCACAAATGCAACAACAACAGTATCAACAACAGCAATCAGTTGCCGCTACACAAAGTCCTACCGGTAAAGAAATGAAAGAATCTGCTATACAGAAAGCTTTGAAAGCTGTTTCTAAGTCATCTAAAAAAGAGAAGAAGAGCTTTGGTAGTGTACATTTTGGTTTTAAACGCATTCTACTCGCCGCAGCGTGCGCTTCGGTAGCGGTTTTTGCAATCGTTTATTTTGTAAATATAAATGCGCCAAATGTGTCGTTGAAAGTTGCCGCTATGCAATCTGGCATTGATGCTTCATATCCGTCTTATGTGCCACGAGATTTTAATCTCACTGACATCACATCGGAGAGTGGCAGGATTACAATTAGTTTCAAAAACTCGATAACTGGTTGTTCATTCTCATTGCTTGAGGAGAAGACTTCTTGGGACTCTAATGCATTGCTCAATAATTACGTTAAAGACAATATTCCGTTTTATTCCACCATTAAGGAGCAAGGTCTAACTATTTATATGAGTGACAGTATTTCCGCTTGGGTTAATAATGGTATTTCATATAAGCTCAAGGTGACGGCTGGTTCACTTACCAAGAAACAAATCAAATCAATTGCTGTTTCTCTATAATTTCAGATTAAACGTGCTATAATAAC
>JAEEGL013655251.1_pt1 | contig 20412 bp, 25 predicted proteins | sample 9134231 | NCBI WGS metagenome assembly JAEEGL01 (sample SAMN16246548, study PRJNA631951) | gut metagenome | biome: gut microbiome; feature: rumen; material: fiber-attached | host: Bos | place: Iran: Karaj | collected 2018-10 | reverse complement strand
GATGATAGTTGATTTACAGAGACAGAACCGTAGTTGCAGATGCTTCGCGTTACCTCTCACTCACCGCTATGACGATGAATCCCGTCGCTATCTGTAACCCGACCAACCTGTCCGATATCGAGAAAGATTGGAAAGCCAGCGCTCGCGCCGGTTACTTCCCTGATCCCGATTTTCGGTACAATCGCGAAGAACTGAAACGCGTCGCCATGTTTGGCAATAGCATCAACAGCTACTGGCAGCAGATTCGAAATAACTGCGTTTGCCAGAACAAAATCGACCGTGCCATTCTTCAGCTCTTGGAAAATCGCGCCTGCAGCGCCATGCTGACTGCTGAAATTGCCGCTGGCATCTTGCAGGCAGAAGACTTGTGCACGCAGAGCGCTATCACTACTGCTTATGGCCGGCCCAGTTCCAGCTTCATCATGCGCTGTTACAATGCACTCGAAAACCCCACGACCTACTATAGCTACAGTAAGCCGCGTTTCGACGACGCCAAGCAGAACGAACTCGAAAATCGCAGCTTCAAAGCATCCGAAATCCGTGACACTTTCAATGCTGTCCTGGATTACTACGGATTCCGCCCCGCTTGGGAGTGCGTCCTTGATCCACTGGTCAAGACCATCGATGCCCGTGATAAAACCGAAGATGGCAAATCGCGGCTCATCGTCCCCAACCGACGCACAGAAAGCGCACGTTCCATGGCTACCCTGATCGGACATGAAATCGAAAGTCACATCCGTGGCTCCGAAAACTCTCGCGCACTCCTGCGCAGAATCATCGGCGGCACGCCCCTCGAACCGCTCGTTAATCTGCTGGCCAAAGCCGACAATGAGCAGTTCTACGAAGGTGTTGCTAAAATGTCCGACGTCGCTCTCATGGGCAATAAAGCCATGCCGCACCCGTTCTTCACTATCGCCATCAATCTCGCGCTCAATGAAGGCAAGAGTTTCGGCGATGTTGCAAAGACCATCTACATGCTCAAGCGCACCGGCGCAGAAAAGCAGGACACGGCCATCAACTTCGCCTGGACCGTCACTCGTCGCGTTTTCCGTGGCGCCACCGACACCAGCAAAGGCTTCGCCTTTACTAAGGATTATGGCTATCTGGCCGGTTACGATGTCGCCAAAATCATCCCCACCTACCTCCACGATTACTCTACCTTCACTCTTAGTGAGCTGAAGCTTCTGGAAGAAGCCGGCGTCGATCTCATGTCGCCCACCTATCCCAAGAAAGACGCCATCAAAGACGTCCTCAGAGTATAACCAGCAACCGCCCAGTCTCTGGGCGGTTTTCTTTTTCTTAAAAATGTGCTACTATAATTCCATCCGATTTATGGGTCGCTAGCTCAGTTGGCCAGAGCGCCTCGTTTACACCGAGGAGGTCGGGGGTTCGAGCCCCTCGCGACCCACCAGACCAAGAAAAGACGCCCGCAGGGTGTTTTTTGTTGGTCTGATCAGTTCTTGAGCGAGGGGCGAGACCCCCGCAGGGTTCGTGCGAGCAAGGAGCCGAGGCGAGCAAAAATGCCTGCATTCTTATTTACGAGATGATGGCGCAGGAAGGTTGTAGGTCTTCACCCATATGCGATACTGCTGTACGCCATAGTACGCCGGCAAGAAAAATATAAACGTAACGATTGTATATGCCGCAATAGCTATTATTATGCTGACTTGCTGACAAGTATCAAAACACATCTTAAAAGGATATCCCACTAATAAAACTTCGCGAAACAAACACCCCACTATGCATGCGATATGCATAGTGCCCAATATGCCAAATGGGCGAGACAAATTGCCATTTACTACCCAACTATAATTATATTTTGCCAAAGATATACCAGAATTGTATGCCAAGAACAATCCCACAATCGCAAGAGGAGCGAGCAAAATAGCAAGAAGCCCTTGCACGCTTGCCATACCCGTGAAAAATGACAGCGTATGCGGCACCCAAAGAATTACGATTACTATAAATAATACCGTACTAATAAGCCCAGGTCCGCTCGTTGCTCTCCTAGGTATACCGGTTTGTTTTTTATTAGACACCATATAACTCACATTATATCGTAAGCTCTATAGTTTTTTATACATTTCCATATATGCTTCAAAATTTTCGCGATCATACTTAAACGCTCGACTCATCCGCACGTACAACGCAATGGTAGCTAGCGCTTTTTTCTCTGTCATATCGCGATCAAAAAACTCAAAGATATAATCTTCACCAACCTTCGTAAAGATATCCGTATCCGACAAAACTGCAAAATAAAAATCATACAAATTATCGCCAACTGCCGGCATCGGATCAATTACGTGGATTCTTCCATCTTTTACCAAAAAGTTATGCGCACCAAAATCTCCATGCAACAAATATCTTTTCGGGCGCGAATCGCCAATCACATTCAGTGCATCTCTTACCTTATCGAGCGAGACATTCGGAATGTAACCACGGGCATATTCGACTTCATCCTCCAAGAACGCTCGCCAAGTTTTAAACTTATGACGTAAAAACCCATATCCTGGCTCCATCACCCGTTTATAATTTTGAACAATATTTGCAATCTGCCGAATCGCTTCGTGTGGCTCTATTTCATTCCCTGTGAATTTTTCGCCATCTATATATTCAAAGCAAATGTAACCAATTTCCGTATCGTAACATAGCACCGTCTGCAATGAATCGGTTGGATCCCACTCTAGAAATTCGGCTTGCGTTTCAATAGTCTCGGCATTCGTAATCTTAATCAAGTACTGTTTATTCAGACTAAAAACAATTGCGCCCGTCCAACCATCAGTATAAAAATGAACTTCCGCATCGCGCAAATTTCGTTTCTTTAACTTTTTAGATAAGTCTTCGATGACCTGAGATAATTTTTCGTCCTGCATTTGCCTATATTATACCAAGAACAGATAAGTATAATAAGCCGCAAATATCGCCACCATTAACATCCCCTCAAATCGCTCCAATTTACGACTGCTCCTGCCGAACCAATAATAAACTACTGCCGCCAATAGCACCACTGTCGTATCCACAATATTAAACGCCGATGACGAGAAGCCGCCATAAATCAATATAGGCAACCCTAGTACTATACAGATATTAAAAATATTTGTACCGATGATATTTCCTACCGCTAAGTCAAACTCGCCCTTACGCGACGCACCTACCGTCATCGTAAGCTCCGGCAGCGATGTACCGATAACTATCGCTGTCATAGTGATTATCTTTTGGCTTATCCCGATTTCGCCCGCTATCAACACCGCGTTATCCACTACAATATCACTTGCTATAACTATTACGACTAAGGTAATCAACAAATAAACAATCGAACGCGCCAGAGTATACTTGGCTTTTTCGCGTCGACGTGTCTTTTTGGTTTTTTTCTTATTTACGTGTACCAATATCAAGATATAGATCATAAATACGGCAAACGCCGCTAATAGTAAACTCGCGTCAATTCGCGATAGTCCGTTCTCTTTACCTCTAAAAATCGCGTCATTCAAGAGTAAGAAGAATAGCCCCGTCACACCAACAAGAAGTGGCAGCTCTTTTTTGACGGTTTGCTCTTGCACTTTAATCGGTTTTACAAGCGTCGCTACGCCAACAATTAACAAAATATTCACGATGCACGACCCAACCACATTCGCGAGCGTCACGTCATAATTTCCGCTCGAAATTGAATTAAATGAAATCGCTAACTCTGGTGCGCAGGTGCCAAACGCTGCCACTGTCAATGCGACCAACATCTTTGGCATTTTTAATCTAGTCGCAAGCGAAGATGCGGCATCCACAAAAACATCCGACGCTTTCACCAGCGCCGCTAGGCCAAGTACGAACAAAATAATATAGCCAATAATCACTCTACTACTATCATAGCATAAGCGTAATGCTATCAAAAATCCCCGGCCATCCTGGCCGGGGATTCGATTTACAGCTCGGAAAAGTATTTCCATTCGTCGTAACTTTGCTTCAGCGCGCTCAATTCGTGCACCATTCCCATCACCTGATCGCTCGAAAATTCCATTCCGCCCAAGTCTGGGCAAGTATATTTTCTCCCCCATTTCACGGGATTCAGCACACGTTGCCACTCCCGCCGCTTATTCATGAAAGAATTGCGCAAGTCTTTGAATTCCACCGTTAACTCGCAGCCAGCTTTCAGTCGCTTTGCAGTCAGACACAAGCTAAACACATCGCAGAGCTTGTAGGCAATTATCATTACGTTTCCCGCTTCACCATTCAGGCGCACGGGATCTTCGCTCATTCCATAATATTTCAGCATTTCGTTGAAATGCCAAACGTTATGTCCTTTTTCTTCCGTCACGAAGCCTAGCAAAGTCGCAATGAAAATCACGCTATCACCATATCCGAGATTAAGTTGCAATGCAGACATCCTTTCACCTCCTCTCTGCATTTCCCGAAGGTATTCTTCTATCTTATCACTCCTTGAGGCTTTTCCGCCATCGTTCCTTTAAAAAGATGATATAATAACAGCAGACTCGTTGGGGTGTTAGCTCAGTTGGTAGAGCGATTGGTTCGCAATCAATAGGTCAGGAGTTCGAATCTCCTACACTCCACCAAATATAAAAAATGGCCCAAAGGCCATATTTTTATGCTCTCACAAAATCATTTATGCAGCTTTTTGTGCTTCCATATCTTTCAATATCTGCTTCTGTCGCAGCTCACCTGGATATAGCTCAAAATCCGGATGCAAAGCTCTATAGTCTTGTATTCTCTTCTGATAAGTTGAAATTTCGTTTCGCCACTTCTTAATGGCATCCCGACGAGTAGCATCAGATGGACTATTTAACGTTTGACCACTCTGGTCACTCCCCATCATACGTTCCTGGTCCGCTATCCAACGCTTCCGCACATTAATATCCTTAATGAGCTCGCGCGTATGCAAATCATCATTCAATCGGGCCATTCTCCCATCTAATCTCCTGAATTCCAAAACGGTCTCATTATCCTTGTCCGATAATACTTTCGGCAATTTTTCCTTCAGCTTCGCAACTTGGTCTTCCTGATAATTGACTGATCGTTCTGAAGTTTCTATCATTTGGCGCAATGCAGCCTTTGCCTGACCATGCTTAGACCACGGCAATGCAAAAACTGGCATTCGGCGTAGCCTATCTTTATATTCTTGCAAATACTCCTTGCTGTTTTTCAATCCTTCATCTGCTCGCAAGTATGTCATTTCGGCTTTAACGTCATCACTGCAAGTAGATAGCGCGTCTTCAATCTTTTTCCATATTTCCGACTGCTCCTGCATGTTCATTACTCTGCCGATTCTATCGTCAATTTCCTCAATTTGCGCTTTAGTACGATCGCCGACGAAATCTATTATCTCAGCCGAAGGCTTAGCATTGGCTGTTTCTTCTCCACCCTCAGACCCCTCTGTAGCTTCTTCATCCACATCATCATCGCGCATTTCCCCTTCAGGAATATCATCGCCTTCTTCTGGCTTCTTTTCAGATTGAACAGCCGTATCTGCACCAGATAAATGATTATATTCACTAACAATGATATCTAGCTTATCTGGATTACTGCGCAAAAACTTTGTTAAGCGCATCCATTCAACTGGTAAACCGTTCTTATCTACGCGCGCTTTCAGGTTATCGTCCCACACAATACCCTCAGCCCCATCGACACCGCCACGCATCTGAATTAATCTTGCCACCATACCGCTAACTTCCTTAGGGTTCTGACGGTAATAATCTGCGTCTTTCACCTGCGTATCGAAAACTTCAGACTTCTCTTTCGGCTCTTCAGTATTATTCTTAGCGGAATCTTTTGCCGAAGCTTGCTTAACTTTTTCGGCAAAATCATCGGTCGTATCTTCGCCGACACTTTCCGGCTTCACTCCTTCACTATCACCAGTCAATTCCGCGACAGCCTTTTCGAAAGAATCATCCGGGACAGTTGGCCCATTGATTAATTCATCCCACTCACTTCGTCCCCCCTCAGTATGTGTTTTTTCTATCTCTGCCATATTGATAATCTCACTTATGCTTATTATAACATACAGATATCCGATATAATAAAACTATGGACTTTCTCTCTGATTTAGATCAAATTATGTCTAGCATCAATTATGGCTGGGTAGATAAAAATGGCAAAAAACACACGGATCTTACCGATTTTGCTCAAAAATATGTCCTTCAATCACCTGCTGAACTTCGTGAGTCTAAACTCGGTGTCTGTTGGGATCAAGTTGAAATTGAACGCGACTTTCTCTTAGCCCACAATCAAACCCCACATGTTTTCATGGTAATCCATTACCCCAATAGCGTTAATCCTAAAATGCGCACACATACTTTTGTGCTTTTTGACTATGGCAACAAAACTTACTGGTATGAACACGCCTGGGAAAAACGCGCCGGCATCCATGAATTCGCCAACCAAACCGAAGCGCTAAACGAAGTATACGAATGCTTCGCCACAGATGAGTTAAATGGTCATTTCGATCCAGACTATGTTGTTTTTTACGAATATTCTACTCCGCCTTATCATATCGATGCCGATTCTTTTTATGGCTTTTGTGAAACCAAAGGCCATAAAACTACTCTCTAATTCTTAGCAATAATACATCTCGCAAAGATTTATCTTTCGCATCGCAGGTCGAAAGAAGCACGAATCTACCATTCTTAACGTCTTTTTTGTATTTAGCAAATTTAAGCACTTCCATGTTGGCCCCACTCCGCAAATTATAGATATTCTGATTATTTGCTGACACTTTCGCAAATGCTACCACATCCAAATCATACTTATTTTCCCCTACATAAATCTCTGCAGCCATATGAGCATTAAAAAAGATACGTTCTTCGTATTTGGTAAGATCCGTAAACATTCCACCATAGCTCATTCTATGACCATAAATAATCGAAAAACCATCTACTTCTAAGTCATTTCGATAGTCTAAGAAAATACTCCCAGCCGCCGAAAACTCACGTTTATAATTCCTAGATAAGTAGTAATTATTATCTTTCGCTTGCAGAATCGGATAATCAATACTCGTTCCAAAAATACGAATTCATCCCACAATATCGGCATTTAGCGCCTGCAAATTCTTACTATTGTTTTCATCATCCGTAGGCGCCAAATCAAGCACTTCCTTTCCTAAAATAACACTCGTTGTTACACGTGTACCATCATATATAATGTAGCCTGCCACTAATACCACAACAAATACAATCACTCTCACTAGTAAATCTAGCAGTTTATTTAATGCTTTAATTATCAAATCCACGCACTCTGAGTTGTAGAAATGGTTCATTTTTTCACCTAAGAGCCATCATTAAATCTCCATCCTGGTATTTTGGCTCCATTCCGTTGCCCTCCACGCGGCTAATTCTCACTGTCGCCAGACCAATCACTGCCGCCAAAACATATGCCACCACTCTCGCGAAGAGGCGCGCCCATTCGCGCCTCCAGCTCTTTTTTATCTTCATTAGCGCTTACTTTTCTTTTGCGCAGTGTATTTTGCAAATGCGAAACCGCCAAGAGTCACCGCCAAAATGGCAACAGCAGGTATTACCGCTACAGTCACACCAGTTAACACTTCGGAATCGCGATGGTTTATGAACCATGTCTTATTCGATGCCGGCAAAACCCCTTCCGTAATTACAGCCGTAGTCTTATCGGCGGTTTTATTACCCTCAACGCCATCCACTGAGGTTACATATCCTTCTTCGCTCACTTCCTCAATGGAATAAACGGCACCGATGGGAATCTCATTTAAATCATCGCCAAAACCGATCGTAACCGTTTGACCATGTTTTAGGTAAACTGCTCGACCTTCCGGTGTTACTTCTAGATATTCGCTAGGAAAGATATCTATACCATCATATTCAATATGATCATCTTGTCCGCTAATAGTGTATCTCTCGCCATAATCGTCATTAAACTTTATGACGAATTTGAAATACTTATTCGTATCAGCAGCGCTACCGGTTAAAGATTTTGAGATCTCAATCCGCGTTCTAACGGCTTGACTCGAAAAAACTATATCCGTCTTTTCGCCTTCATCGTGATCTTTCGCCTGAAGCACCAGAGTTGCTATCAAATTACCGGTAGGCTCGTTATTAACTATTTCATTCCGCACGTATGCATAAATGTAATAAACATGGTTTTCGTCTACTGGATAATTTACCTCGTCTGACGATCCGATTTCCCTTAGGATAAATTTGTAATCACCAACTTTGGAAAACTCCATTTCGCCTAAGTCTAGAGTCGTCTCTGAGGAAATACTATTTGTTTCATCATCCACATGTCCCGAAACTATAATATGCTCATTCATTGGCAACGGACCAACTATGCTTGGATTGCTCGGGTCTTCTGACAGCTCGTATTCAAAATCAGCGTGTACCATATTCTTGACACCCCTTATTTCCCTCGTAATCGTAATTTGGTGTGGACTATCTTCGTTAAAACGTAACCGTGTACTATGCGTTTCAAAAGTCGACGCATGCGCGAAAACTGGTATCACTAGCGCCAACATAGCAGCCAACAAAAAACCACCCCAAAGTTTATACCTCATTCCTCCTCCATTTCAGTTATTACTTTTAGCGGAAAACTAATATCATGTAACCATTTTTAACCTCCTTTTCATTGCCCCAGTTTAAATAAAAAAGAAAGTTCAAAAAAGCATGAGTTTAATACTTTTGAATTATTTCTTAACTACCTTCTGTGTTACATCGAACTTTTCCATATATAGTCCGAGTAATAGTCGCGTTTGTGAGTAAAACGCGCAAAAAGACGAATAAACAATTGCAATTATCGGCGACATAATCCACTGTAGCACCATTATTATCTTCTTTGATTTTCGGTAACGTTTTGGTCGTTCAGGCAACATCTTGAGTGACAGCAAAATCGAAATGCAAAGACTAAGCGCCGCAATTGTCTGAATATAACTAACTACTACTGGTAAATTATGTGAAAGTAAATCACGCGATTCGATATTAAACAGCAACGGCACCCAACCACCAAATGCCACAATTGGCGCTATCGCCGCCAATGTAACATGCCCATCTAATAAACGTACAAATTTCGCAAATAAACGCATCCTACTCATTGCACAACGTTTCGAAAACAAATACGATCCAACATAGGCTACATCCGACGCACCATAGTCCCAACGACGTAATTGAATCCACTGCGCTTTTAATGTCTTTAAAAGCTTGTCTGACAATACCGCATCCTGGTAAATTGGCACCCGAATCGGCAAAACATCATAATTACCATCAAAATAAAACAGTGAACGCCAATACTGATGCCCATCTTCCACAATCGTACGTACGCTCCAAAAATTCATTTCCACTAGAGCATCGAGCGACTGTGAATGAGAAGCAAAATTGCGTAAAGTATGCGGACGCATCGTACAAATAAGATTCCAGAACGAGTTTGTACAGGCTACAACGCGCGTCACTGCCGGTGCATCCCATATATTATTAGTAAATATCGATACCGGCTGATAGCTTAAACGTTTTCGGTCTTCGTGCACAATATATTCATACGCAACCTGATCAAAATAACATGGATGCGGCCTATTATCGCAATCAAGCGTAGTCACAATCACATCGCTGTAACGTAGACCTTTTTCTTTTACATACTCCTTCAATCTTTTTCCTGCATAAGTAATATTTCCGCCCTTCCCAATTACTTCATCCGGAAGTCCATCTGGATGCTTTGAGAGGATAAAATCACCAAATTTCTTACCATAATTCTTTTGAAGAGCCTTTGCTACCTTTTCGCCAGCCTCTCCGCCACGCTCTTCATATGCCACCACAATAATCATACGTTTCTTAGGGTATGTGGTCTTGAGTAAACTTTCCATTGTCGGCACTAGCACATCCAATGTTTCGTTATACATCGTCACAATTACCGCATGATAAACTTGGCTCGGTTTCGGGAAATACCCTTCTTCTGCTGCCGCCATCATGCATAAATTACGCAAATGTTCGTCGTAAGCATATTCATCTTTGTGCGTCCCCGCAAGCTTATCGTAGCTAGTACTCGGATGCTCTAACTCATCTAGGCGCTTTGACCAATTAAGGCTCGTACTCTTCTTTACAATCTTATAGCCACCAACCGTACGATACGCCACGCCAATTGCTTTAACTAAAGTCATAATGACAATTAACAGCAAATAAGCCGAACCTAAAATTGGCGAAATTGATGCAAACACAATCAACAAAATAATCATGCCATAGCTTATAATCGCCGGCAGCATCTCCAAAAAGCGATACAGAGGCGTACGCTTCCCCCTTGGAATTTCATATACTTGGGCCATTTAACCTTCTCCAAGTAAACTCAACAAAAACCTAATTGCTATTATTGTAATGACTATACTGACACCCAAAAACAGACGCGCAATTCCTTTTCCGCGTTTTTCGAATAGCTTCACGCTTAAAAGATTGTGACCAATTCCAAACACTATTGCTAAAACAGCAAAAGATATTAGATACCACCAATCACTTTGTGCGTATCCATTATTAATATCAGAATAACGTGCCCAAACCTTTGGATGATTAGGATTAAGATTCAACAACGGCAACAAAAACAACCAAACACTAATCGCAAACTGCGCTAGCATCCACCATAACAGACCACGATCTTTCTTCCAGATCGACTTAAAATCCTCAGCTAATTCTTTCATAGCTCTGATATATTTTACCATAATCGCAAGAAGACTGCATTTTTTCAGCTCCATTTCATCTATAGTCTCTATACTTCAAACAAACTCAATGAAAGGACTAACAATGGGCGAGAAAACATCTCCGGACATACCCAAAACGACAAATAACGGTACGCATGTAGCTATTAATACTATCATCATAGTTGCAATTATTTGTATAAGCGCAATCACTGGCTACACAATATCTACTTTAAGCACTCGTAACCGAATCAATAATTATCCAGGAATAGGAGACATAAGAAACTTTAATAAAGACAATAACCACTTCCGCACAAATAGCAATCCGCGCGACGCCGAACCGGAAGATATGAATGCAAAAAAAGAAGATTCAACTAAAGAAACTCAAAAACGAATCAATAACGAACAACCAAATTCCAAAAGACAAATAGCACGAGTAAAGTTGAAAAATACAGACTATGCCACACTAGCGTTAGAAAGCTTAATTATAGCAATCCTAACCAGCTACCTTATCGTGACTGACTTTAATCATAAAACAGCAAAAGAATCATTTAAAAACTCTGGCCATTCTCTTACTTATGTATTGAGCGTCATAATTATCACAGTTACACTATTTGGTATAGAAATACTAATTACTGCACTTATCTAACAATAAAAACCTCCAATATCGGAGGTTTTTATTCATTTTCGAAAAATCATGTAGTACAATAAAAATTGAAAATGATTTTCATTTTCAATTTTATATACTTATGAGCAATACAAAATACCACAGCACTAATCGCGACAATTTTGAGGCATTAATTGAAGGATTTAACTGCCCTTTTACTGCTAAAGACATCTCTGAAGCAGATTCCACTAATATGAGCACCACTACCATCTATCGCTTACTGGAAGAATACGAAAATAATGGACTTCTAAGAAAAAATCTCGGCGAAGACGGCAGCGCAATATATTACTACCTAAAACCCTGCACCGATAAGAATCATTTTTTGCTGGAATGCGAAAAATGTCACAAAATTAGCCACATTGATTGCACACATCTCCATCACTTTGCAAAACATATTTCCAAAAAACACGATTTTGAAATTTCAAATTATCAATTAATCATTAAAGGAGTCTGCAAACAATGCAAAACCGCTCACTAAAAGATATCGCAAGATATGCTCTACTGACACTGCTTGTTCTCATCATAGCGTTATTAATTTTCATACCTAAGAACAATCACTCCAATCCTAAAAAAGAGACCATAGTCACTAGTTCTTATATCAGTTACGACCTAGCTCGCTCTATCGTTAAAGGCACCTATAATACTGAACTAAGTATGCTTATTGCTCCGGGTACCGACCTTCACACATATGAGCCAAGTCCTCAGGACATTATCAAGATTAAGGAAAGCAAAGTCTTCATTTATAACGGAGGTGAAAGCGAAGAGTGGCTAAAAGATATCATCTCTGAAATCGATACGAACAAGACGACGCTTATTCGCATGATGGACGCCGTCAAGGCCCTAAAAGAAACCAACGAAAACATCCTCGAAGAAGATCAAAATCGCGACAACAAAGATGAGCAAAATAAAAATGAGTACGACGAGCATATTTGGACCTCGCCCAAAAATGCCATTAAAATCACTCAACAGATTTATGGCAAGCTGATATCAATATTTCCAGAAAACAAAGAAATCTACACCAAAAATCTAGAAGAACAACTTGCCGCACTCAGTGAGCTAGACCAAGATTTTACTAAACTAGCCGCAAAGAAAACTGGTACGATTTTCGTCGCAGATCGCTTCCCATTCCGATACTTAGTTAATGACTATAAATTTAAATACTTAGCCGCGTTTCCGGGCTGCTCTGAACAAACAGAAGCATCCGCAAAAACAGTTTCAGAAATGATCAAGGCCATCAACGATAGCCCGTCCAAAGTAGTATTTCATATCGAGTTATCCACCCAGCAAACAGCCAAAACCATCGCCGAGGCTACCGGAGCTACTATGCTAGAACTTCATTCTATGCACAATATTAGCCAAACCGACTTCGCCGCAAATAAAACATACTTAGACTTTATGCGTAAAAACTACGACAACTTAAGTAAGGCCCTTCATGACTCTGCTGACCGCAAATAAACTTACTCTTAAATACGAAAAATCTACAGTCTTTAAAGACCTTAACTTTTCTATCGAAAAAAACGATTTCCTTTGCATTGTTGGCCCTAATGGCAGCGGCAAATCTACTCTTCTAAAATGCCTCTTGGGCGAAATAAAACCGAGTTCCGGCACAATCGTATTCGATAAAAGTTTTCACCAAAACCAGATCGGCTACATGCCTCAAAGCCCAAAATATAACAGCAACTTCCCTGCATCAGTCTACGAAATTATTTCGTCAGGCACCCTAAATCGTATTGGCATTTTTGAACGTTACCCACGTGATCGCATCAATACCGCTATTAAACTACTTGAGATCGAAAAGCTTATTCACAAAAAATTTAGCCAACTATCTGGCGGCCAACGCCAAAAAGTTCTCTTGGCTCGCGCTATTGTAGCCAGCGAAGAGCTATTAATCCTCGATGAACCATCCAACAATCTCGATTATCATTCCAAACAAGAATTCTACAAAACCCTCAATAAACTCAACGAAAAACTTGCTATTATCATGGTGACGCATGATCTAGATCATAAAAACCTAATTGGAAATAAAATTCTTTCGCTCGACCCCGATCATCCATTCTTCGGAGATACTGCAGAATACGTGAGGAGAATCCATGCTCACTAGTTTTATCGAAATGATGTCCTACGATTTCATCGTCCGAGCCTTTTTCTGCGGTCTTATCATTTCAATCTGCGCCGCTTTAATCGGCAGCAGTCTTGTTTTACGAAATCGATCCATGATTGGCGATGGGCTTTCACATGTCGCTTTTGGCGCTACTGCAATTGCGGTCGTCCTGGGTCTTGCACCGCTTGAATTTTCCATTCCTATCGTCATCCTTGCGTCGTTTTTAATTCTTCGCATCAACAAGTTCTATCATATTGGCAGCGATGCCGTAATTGCGGTTCTCTCAGCATCTGCTCTAGCGCTTGGCACTTTTCTCATCTCAATCAAAAAAGGCGTTAATATAGATTTAAATTCTTACTTATTTGGCAGCATTCTCTCGCTATCAATAAAAGATATCTATTTCAGCGTCGCACTTGGCGTCATTGTTATTACTCTATTTATTCTTTTCCGTCGCCAAATATTCGCCATAACTTTTGATGAAAACTTTGCCAGCGCAATTGGCATCAATGTAAAATTCTATAATGTCGTTTTAGCCATTCTAAGTTCGTTGACTATCGTCATCGGTATGAAATTACTAGGGGCATTACTTGTCTCCAGTCTCATCATTTTCCCTTGCCTCACTGCCATGAATCTTTCCAGAACATTCCGCAGCAACACAATAATAGCCGTCATCATATCAATTATATGTTTCGTCTTCGGACTGACGCTTTCGTATATGCTCGAAGCTCCAACTGGCGCCACTATCGTCCTAGTGAACCTCATCGCCCTCGCTATTTCCACGGTATATAATAAATTAAAATGAGCGAACAAATCCGTTATTACAAAGACTATAATCAAGATTTTGAAGCCACCCGTAAACAAAATTTCAAAATTCCCCAAAATTACCAATGGGTGCATCACAATATTTTTTACCGTTTTTTTGCATGCCTCCTATATATAGTCGTCATAATTATTGACTTTGCGTATATGAAACTGGTCGCTCATATCTCCATAAAAAATCGTAAGCTCCTTCGTACGGCTCATCGTTCTGGTGGATATTATATCTATTCAAACCACACTATTTTATTCGGCGACGTAGTTAATCCATTTTGCATCAATTTTCCTACCCACCCATACATCATCTGCAGCCCATCCAATCTCGGCATCCCTATTGCCGGAAAGATGCTTCCAATGGCTGGCGCACTGCCAATTCCAGACAACTTGCACGACTTGAAAAAATTCAACTCCGCTATTGCCACCCGTATCAACCAAGGAAAAGCCGTCGTCATCTATCCAGAAGGTCACTTATGGCCATACTGCACAAAAATTCGCCCATTCACAACAGCCGCATTTCATTATCCAATCAAGCTCAAAGCCCCAGTATATGTCGCAACTACCACTTACCAAAAAAGTAAGCTCCACAAGAAGCCAAAAATAACTATTTACATCGATGGGCCATTTGTTATTGACGAAAATCTTCCAAAAAAGGACGCCCAAAATAAATTACATCACGAAGTCCAAAAAGCTATGGAACTTCGTGCTAAATGCAGCAATTACGAATATATTATTTATCGCCAGAAGTCTTCTTAATCCCGCGTTTATAACCCGCGATGTCAGAATAATTAAACTTATAATCTAGCTTTTTGCCGTAGACTTTTTCGTAAATCTCCACCCGTTCTTCATAATCCTTTTTTGCCATTTCTATACTATTCTGACGGTCACTCTTTTTTGGATCCGGATAAATAATATCTAACACATGCACGACATACTTTAATTTAACAAATTGATCATTGTCGTCTTTATCAGTGTCGATCATCTCTACAAATATCGGCACTACTGGCGCACCTGCTTGCGCGGCAAACAAATAAGTCCCTCTCTTACATGGACGCGGTTTACGATAATTGAACCACAATTCCTCTTCGGGATAAATCTGCACAAAATTACCGGCTTCTACTAGATCTTTCAAACGTGGCACAAATTTCTTCAAAATATAATTTGGACGCTTCATTAGCGGCACTAACTTCAAACTTCGAATCAAATAACCGTTTAGTCCAGGCATCCCAAGGTTAGTTTCTTGACTTACGATATATGGAATTTTATGAAACTTTTTACGAATCAAAGCACGTCCAAATAAACTATCAATCGGATTAAAATGATTGCTCGTAATAATCGCCCCCGCCTTCAACTCATCCAGCTTCTCTACTCCATCAAAAGTCGTCACGCCTTTATGTAGTAACCATCCAAGATTCACAATCGTGTGTGCTGGAATATTCTTCAATTCAAAACCAATACGCCTTTTAAAGCTTTTTTCGTATTTCAAAATCGCAGCATCAGCTTCCTCGTCAGACATTACTGGATCGTCCAACTCAGCTTTCTTATTTAATTCGCCATCTTTTGTATGTTTCTTAATGTTTTCTATGACTGCACTTTTATCGCCACCAATTATCATTTTTCTTTCCCAACCTCCTCGTTAAAGACACTTCTAAACGTTACATCCGATGCTAAAATCTCTTTCACGCGATCCACCATCTGCGCTAGACGCTCCTCATCAGACTTACCCTTCTTTTCGGCAAATTCTTTTTTTTCTGCCAATATTTCTTTAATAAAACTAGAGTTATTGGCGTATTTCCAATAATATTCCTCATACCGCGTACCATCATAGTGCCACGGCTTAAAGAACAAATTGAAATGAACAATTTTTAATTTCTCTTTCGAGGTGCTCTCCGAGGTCGGCATCGTATTCCAAGAAATATCCAGGTACTTTACGCGCCCTTTACACATCGCATTTAAATAATCCTGATCAGGAGCCACCGTATCGAAATCATAAGTATTCAACAAATACAGAAAATGCTCGCAAAATTCCTCTTCACGGAACTGCTTAAAGTTCATCAGTAATACGCCAGAATTAAAGTATGCATCCGTATCTACACCTACTGCCTCTCGGAAATATTGTGCGAACAGCTCATTTCCAAAGGTAGACATATCAAGACATCCTGCTAGCAAATTGTCACCCATGTCTATTTCAAACAATTTTGCGATATCTTCCAGTACAATGATGTCGCTATCTAGATAAATGCCCTTATCGTATTGCGGGAACATCTCTGGCAAAAAGATCCGATAATAAATCGTCGGCGTAAAACAATCACCTTTAAGTCGCGTCGACTTACGATCGTAAATCCCCTGCAATGTTTGATTCATTTCAGTAAAAATCAAGTTTACATTCGAATGCCCCTCGCCAACTTTTTTCAGTCTCTGCATCGACTTTTTTGTCACGTCATGATAAATCACATTCACGTCATAAGTATATTTATCGGACGTATGTTCAATTAAAGATGCTAATGCAGTAGACAAATACGGCGCATAGCGTTCATCAACCGTGAAGAACACGGGTACTAAATTTTTACTCATTTAATAACCTTGTCTTTCACCTTCAAATATTCATCAAGTACATCATCAAAAGCATGACAATGCAAAACATCATGGAGCTCTTCAATATCCCATGGTTTAATCTTCTGAGTATGCAACACTGGCCACAATTTGAAAGTCGTCGTAAAATGCCTGAATACGGTCTCGTCCGTCTCCTGTTTCTGTTCGTTAAATTTCCTATCAACTAACATTTTGTGTTTTGCATAGATATTCAAAGAAGTCTGATCCGGCAACAACATTGTTGCGCGCTCAATTTGTCGACGCGTCTGTTTTAAAAGACCCGTTTTCTTAATCAGGTTCATATTCATCAGTAAGACACCGGAATTCATATAGTTCTTCTCGAACAAATTCGTGTGAATCCAGTGCTGACCATAATAATCCACAACGCCAATCAACTCATATGCCGAGTTGTCCAGCTCATAAAGCTCCTCTGGTGGACGCAGGGCTACCACATCTGTATCTAGATACAAAAGTTTATCCGGCAATTCCGGAACTAAATCCGCATATAGCCTCAACAAACAGTACGGCGTAAAGAAAGTAGATAAATTAGCTTTTGGTATATCTGAATAAAAAATTTCTGTAATATCCAGAAGTTTGATGTTATGCTTTGGATTCTTTTTCTTCAAAATCTTATTTAGCGCCTCAATCGATTCATATGGGATTTGCTCGTACCCTTTCAGATACATTGTAAGCACAAAGATATTTAATTCTTCTTTTGTATGCTTCGCTAGGGACAGCACAGAAATAATAAGCCCATCTAGAATATTAATGTCTCCGCAATACAAAATATTCATAACAACTATTGCTATATTATATCAAATTTGGGATTTTTTCAGCTTTCGTGGTCTTCAATATACTCTACGATATCACCAACAGTCTGGATATCCTTAATGTCTTTATCGGCTATTTCAACACCAAACTCATCTTCAAACGCCGCAACTAAGTCAACTAAATCAAGCGACTCGATATCCAAATCCTTAATCAGATTTGTCTTCATCGTAATGTCGGCTTTGTCAATTTCTAGCGTTTCTGCAATGATATCAATAACTTTATTCTTCATCGCTCCTGTCCTCGATTACTTTATTTCGTAAAATTTTACCATTGTTATTTCGCGGAAAATCCGTACTACGTAACTTTGCTAATGCAATTTGACGATTCTTCGCTCTATCTTTATTATACTCGTAAATCAATTCGTCAAAATAATCTTGATCGCCCAAGTATCCCTCATCTGGGTAAAACTCTGCAATGATTCTATTGTCTAGCTCGTATACAATCACTTCGTTTACGCCCTTGTCGCGTCTCAATTCGCCCTCAATCTCTTCTGGGCTAACATTCTCTCCATTACTCAAGATAATTAAGTTCTTCTTTCGTCCAGTAATGAATAAGAATCCGTCATCGTCCACATATCCAAGATCGCCCGTATATAAGCGGCCATTTTTTAATATTTCCTCAGTGGCGTGGCGATCCTTATAATACCCCTTCATTACAATATCGCCAGACACCACTATCTCACCATTAACTGAATCTACGCGCACGCCGCGGCAAATCTGCCCTACACTTCCATCACGCTTAAAATGCGGCCTATTTACTGCCACTACCGGCGCACATTCCGTAATGCCATAGCCATTCAAAATTTCTATGCCAATCGAACGGAACCATTTCACATATTGCGGATCGAGTGGCGCCCCACCGCAAATAACATACTCAAGTCTCCCGCCAAACTCTGTATGCAAAGCTTTAAAGAAACGCTTTCGTGCATCTAAACCAATCTTTGATAACCCATTACTAATACGTAGACCAAATTTTAGCGCTCGATCACGTTTTTCGCGTCTTGCTGTTCGCCAAATTTGCTTATAAAGTGTCTCGACCACCATTGGTACCGCAAAAATCGTCTGCGGATGCATTACTTTAAAGTCATCAAGTAGATGCTTGAAACTTCCACTAATCATCGTCGGTGCGCCATAATAACATGGCATCAAGGTGGCCGTTACGAAGCCAAATGCATGATGAAATGGCAAAAAGTCTACTACGCGCCCATTTGGCTCATACAACGACGATGCACCATAAATGTCCGCTACGATATTTTTCTGCGACAACATTACGGCCTTGCCAAATCCAGTCGTCCCCGACGTAAAGAAAATCATCGCATCCGCATCGGCATCTTGTTTCGCCTTATTAGCATTCTTTCGCCCTTCTTTTCGATAATTCTCCCACTCTTCAAGCGGAAAACTATTCCGAAATACATCCGGCATATTGTCACAATAATTAGCTGAATAATAAACAGCTTTTACGTCCGTCTGTTTTAGCTGGCGCCTCCATGTCTCTACATCAGAATCTTTATCAAGCGCCACACAAATATTACCGCTAATCATAATTGCCAGTGCCGTCACCAGCCATGCATAGCTATTCTCCCCCACCACAGCAATATTCTTATTGTTGTAATTTTTACAATAATACCCTGCTAGGTATTTCACATCTTCATAGACTTCATGATAAGTTTTGCGAAGTAATTTACCGTCTTCACGGTACATGTAAGCTACGCTCGCCGAATCTTTGCGAAGTTCAATTAATTCTTTTAAATCGCGAATTTTTGGCACATCATAATAATCATAATTCGCATTTGGAATCTTTTTCATCTCTTAACATTATACCATCTATAGCAAGAAGCCGCCTCGCCACCTCAAGAGAATACCAAATAATTATGATTATTTAGTAGAAATTCGATTTCCTGTGCAAAAATATTGATGACCCTCGAGCAATTTCCTGTTATTTTAAACTCAGAGGGTATATGATGCTAGCGTAAGGAGAATAATCCATGAATCAGAAAAAAATTGGAAAGTTCATCGCGGAATGTCGCAAGAAAAAGAAAATTACTCAATTTGAACTAGCCGAAAAACTAGGCGTATCAGATAAAACCATTGGCAACTGGGAAAATGGCCGCAATTTGCCAGATCTATACTTATTTCAACCACTCTGCAAAGAACTAGGCATTAGTCTCAACGACCTTTTGAGCGGAGAGAAAATCAGTAAAGATAATTACCAGAAAAAATCTGACGAAAATATCGTTAATGCCATTAATTACACAAATCAGCAAATCAGCCAAAAAAATAAAACCATATCCACCATATTGATAGTCTTCGGGCTGCTAATTTCCGTAACAGCATTAACCATGTTTGCTTCCGACAGCTCCTGGGGATCTATCTATTCCGTAATCGGGGTTATTATCGCGCTAATCGGTTTCTCGAAATTGAACAAAAAACGTCCATTTCATATTAGGCTATTCATGAATCTCGGATTCTTTTTAGCTCTATTATCAATTTTGTTCACCATAGACTTCTTAGGCGTCATCAATATCCACCAAGCACCAAGATTTTCCCTAGTAAAAGTGTGGGGAGGAGATACTATTTATTACGATACTCCTTTCTATGATGTCATTAGATGCAATACCGATAAAGAAAATGAAACGTACAAAGTCCTCAAAAACCAGAAATACGACAGCGAAAATATTGAAATCTATTGCGAATAACCACTATACAACAAAAAATCAACCCAACACGGATTGACTTCTATACATGGAGCCGCTGGCAGGGGTCGAACCTG
>JAEEGL016113215.1_pt1 | contig 20413 bp, 23 predicted proteins | sample 9134231 | NCBI WGS metagenome assembly JAEEGL01 (sample SAMN16246548, study PRJNA631951) | gut metagenome | biome: gut microbiome; feature: rumen; material: fiber-attached | host: Bos | place: Iran: Karaj | collected 2018-10 | reverse complement strand
GGGAGCCATCTCGCAGACCACGTTCAGCAGCGATGTGAAGAAAAATCGATGTAACATGGTTCAATAAATGTCGATGTCGCCATAGCCCATGTGTTCGCCTTCGGCCAGGCGGTCGGCTTCAAACTTAATGACGCGGGCTTTCATGGGCGGGAAGCTGACGGTCTGCCAGATGGGATTGTTCACGATGTTCGAGAACTCGCCCGATGCCAGCTTCGTCCAGTTCGTCCTGTCGGAAGATGCCCAAAGGGTGTAATGCGTAATGAGACCGTCCTTTGTGCCTTGTGGCGGCAGATAGCGGAAGGTGGTTAGGGTCTGCTCCTGATCCCAGTCAATCATCATCTGCTTGGGGCTGCTGAAGAAGATGTGCAGTCCAGAGGATTTCTTCTCGCCCGAGTCTGCAAGGTCTTCCGTCAGTTCCGGCGCCAGATAAACGCCCAGCTTCTTGATGACGGGTTCAGCCTTGCTGTCTGTGATGGTGAAGCGGAGTTGTGTGGCCTTGACCGTGGGGAAGCAGATGATACGCCGATGGCCGATGGTGGTCAAGCCGTCTTTTCCGTCCTCCACGAGCATATCGCGCAGCGGTTGCCACTGCCCATCGACCAGGGCTTCGAGTGTAAACTTCTTCACTCGCTGTCCCTGCCTGATGTCCTCTTCGGCCACAAAGCGGTTGCATGCAGCACCTTCCTTGATATCAATGGTATAGGTGACCATTCCCCTCGCCCCTTGGAGAGGGGTCGGGGGTGAGGCTATTAAATTGTATTTGAACACCTCATCAATCATCCGTTTGAAGGCAATGCCTCGCAGACTGTCTGTGGGATGGATGCGGCCGTTCGGCGCGATGGGGAAATTCAGCAGCAGGCATGAATTGCGGCCCACACTCTTATAATAGGTTTCCATCAGTTTCGACAGGCTCTTCACGTGCGCGTCCTCCGCCTCGTGGTACAACCAGCCCGGACGGATGCTCGTATTTGTTTCGCCTGGCACCCACAGCTCACCGTCCTCGGCGCCATAGTGTAGCATTTGGTACGTCAGACGCCCCTCGCGAGGCACCAGGCTCCAGTTGGTCTCGCCAATGAAGCCCTGCTCAGTGCCCACCCAGCGCAGGTCGCCACGGTCGCCGCCAGCATCGCTCCAGATGACGCACTGAGGCTGCAGCTCGCGAATCATTTTAAAGGTCTCTGGCCAGCCGTAGTAGTCCTTGGTGATCTGACGCCGCTCGTTAGCTCCGCCATACCAGCCGTCGCCGCCATTGGCTCCGTCGAACCACACCTCGAAGATGTCGCCATACTCCGTCATGAGCTCGCGCAGTTGGTTGCGGAAATAGGTGACGTACGCTGGACGACCGTATTCAGGATGGTTTCGGTCCCAGGGCGACAGATACACGGCGAACTTCAACCCTTCTGCCTTGCAGGCATCCGCCAGCTCGCGCACCACATCGCCCTTGCCCTGCTTCCAAGGTGTGTTCTTAACGCTATATTCCGTATATTTCGATGGCCCAATACAGAAACCGCCATGATGTTTGGCCGTGAAGATGATGCCTTTCATGCCAGCCTGTTTGCAGACGCGGGCCCACTGGCGGCAGTCGAGGTCTGTGGGATTGAAGAGGCTGAGGTCTTCATTGCCGAAGCCCCATTCCTGATTGGTGTATGTGTTCAGCGAGTAGTGGATGAAGGCATACATTTCCATCTCCTGCCATCGTAGTTGGTTCTCCGAGGGCAGCGGGCCGTATGGCTTGTCAGATGCTGACGCCTGTGCCGAAGCGCTTAAGCTCATCGTCAGCAGAGCCGCCAATATCATTACAGTCTTCTTCATCATCGTATTTGCTTTAGTGTGTGAATGAATGGCACAAATATACGGATAAAATCCCAAAGCAATGCTGTTTCGCCTTGGGATTTATGATTTTTTTTGAATACCGCTCGTTTTCTTTTGCATTCTGCTCGCTTTGCCGTACTCTGAACTGCGTTCTAAGATACTCACGCTCGGAAAAGCTCAAATAAATTTGGCTTTCCGCTCGCTTTGCCGTATCTTTGCAGGCGAAAAACAAAATGACAAAAACAGATGACAATGAAGAAAACAATATTTTTGACGCTGACGCTCGCGCTCTCGCTGTGCGGATGGACGCCCCTGCAAGCCCAAATCATGAAGCCTGCAGATTTAGAGAAATATGCCAAGAGCCGCTATGGCGACAAATGGCTTGAAGCTGCCCAGAACCTCGCCTCGCAGCTGGTACTCGACAAGAACGAGTCGTTGACCTATCAGCAGGTGATAGAGGCTCCTGGCAAGACGAAGGAGCAACTCTACGTGGCGTTGAACTACTGGGTGACAGCGACTTTCAAGGACAAGCAGGCCATCACGCTCAACGACAAGGACGCGGGCTGCATCATCATCTCATCGACGATGCCTGGCATTGCCGACCATACGGGTACGCTGAACCGCTATGTGGTGAGCATCACAAGAAACGCACCTGCGCCAAGGCGCTCATCATGACCCATGCCTATTCAAATGCTATTCTGGACAAAATTGAGGAGGCCTTGAAAAACGGTATCGTGGGCAACGAAGATGATGACTGGTAAGGCTTTGGTAAAGGATTTCGACCTATTTTTGAATTTAACATGAAAGCAATCAGTACAAAGGCTGCACCAGCCGCCATCGGCCCGTATAGCCAGGCCATCAGAGTGGGTAATCTCATCTATACCTCTGGACAGATACCTATCGACCCTGCAACCGGTAGTTTTGTTGAGGGTGGCATCAAAGAGCAGACCCGTCAGTCGCTGACCAACGTAAAGGCTATTCTGCAGGAAGCTGGCTTGACGATGGCCAATGTGGTCAAGACAACAGTATTCATGGCCGACATGAATGACTTTGCTGACATGAACGCCGTCTATGCCGAGTTCTTCTCGGAACCCTATCCCGCTCGCTCTGCCGTAGCCGTCAAGACTCTTCCCAAGGGCGCACTGGTAGAGATAGAGGTCGTGGCTGAGGTATAAAAAGAAGATGAGCAGAAACTCGTGAGGCTATTTTAGCTCTTTTACTTTTTTTCTTTCCACTTCTCGTACTGGTCGAATAGCATTGCGGGGCTTTTGCTGTACCAGCTGTAGCCGTTGCGACGCTCTTCGCTGATGTCCTCTAGGCGACGCCGAGGCTGCCCGTCGCGGTCGCAGAAGAACGGAAGGCCCTCCTGCAGGTCGTAGAAGCGGGCCCACAGCGGCGGGTCGCCCTCCAGCTGGTGGGCTGCGAACCATTTCATGGCGCCGTTGACGGCACGGACGATGCGCTCGTCGGGGGAGGGGAGTTGCATCAGGAAACCGACGATGGTGGCACTCTCGTGAGAGACGAACGACGGCAACTCGTAGGCGCGTGCCTTGGCGGGTTGCAGCGTCTCGTGGTCGTGTTGCTGGCACCAGACGGTGGGCTCGCCATCCACTACAATCTGTGTGCGCAGGATGCAATCGACGCCCTTGTTAAAGGCTTGCTCGCAGCGCTGCCGCAGAGACTCATCCACTAACGTCGCGTCGTAGGGGGAGGCCTGTTGCACCACGTCCCGCAGGAGCTTCATCACGTTGATCATAGCATCGTCGTTGTAGGTGATATGCACCTGGTAGCCCCTGTTCATAGGCCAGAACTGCGGCCAGCCGCCATTCGCGTATTGTCCGCTGAGCAGGTACTCCACGCCGTGGCAGAAGGCGGTCTTGTAGCGTTCGTCGCGCGTCTGCTGGAAGAGGCGGGCCAGGAACGCCATCTGCGTGGTGGTGGCGTGGTTGTCAATGGTCGAGTCATCCTGGCGCGATTTGCTGGCCTGCACGGCCTCGGCCTCCTCGTCTGTCAGCGGCTTCACCATATCGATGTTCTTCGGCCAGCCGCCCGTGACGCGCTGAAAGAGCAACAACTGGTCGCCTATCCGACGCGCCTCGTCGGTCTTGAAGAAAACGCTGTCGCGCGTGCGCAGGATATCCCCCTTCTGCGCCCTCCCCACCATCGGCAATGCGAGTAGGATAAGCAATAGACATGTGGCAGCTTTTTTCATCGCTAAATATGATTCGTGTTATTGTGATTTTATAAATATTTCTGGCGGATGGCTTTGGGTAGTTTCGATGCTATGAGATGGTAGGACTCACGAATCCATTCCTCCACCAGCGCATCTTCGAGCTGCTCGTAATAAACGTCGCTCCAATGTTTCTTGTTCCAGTGCCAGGCAGGCGTCACTGCAGCGTACTGCTCCCGCAGTTCCTCATTCCTTTCTGGCGACAGCTTCAGTGCCAGTCGTGGTTCTGAATCCTTCATATCATGTTCGCCACCGCCCAGCCAGAGGCAGACGAATATCTTTCCCTCCAAACGGAAAGTGACAATGTCGTCGCCAAACGGCTGGTCTTCAGTGACGCCAGGAAGCGACAACGTGTAGTCTCGTACTTGTTCGATGTTCATAAATCCTGAGTTTTTGAGGTTTAGTGTCTTTTCTGATACCATTCCTGTAGCACGTATGACGCCTTCTTGCGTTGTCCCTGGTCGCCTTGCCGCTCGGCTTCGCGCACGGTCAGTTCGTTGTGGGGGTAGTGCGCCAGGCGCCGTTGAGCGACATGCTCTCACGTGCAAAGATGTTCTGAGGTGCCGCCACCTCACCAATGATAAAAGCCCTTCGAATCATATCTTATACACTCCTCCTAGATTCTGTTTTGCCTCGGCACAGTTCTCCCAGATAGCGCCAACCATCTTGCAGGTGTTCTTGTCGGGGCACTCGCCACAAGTCTCGTAGCCCTTGTCAGCCACACATTTATGCACCTCGCACAGATGGCTACAGAAATAGAACTTGATGCCTTCCACACGACAACCTGTGCAATTAATGCTCTCTGGTGTAATCTGATCCGTATGGTTCATCTCGCACCCTTTCTTAGCAACTTCGACGCGCATTTTGTCGTCGTTCTTCATCGTGGCAATGCGAGCCTCACAAGTCTCGCAGTTGATGCCACAGCAAGCAATCATTTTATTCATATTGTATAGATTATCTTTTGCAGTTCTTCCAAGAATCGGGCGGCATGCGAGCCGTCCATTTGGGCGTGGTGGTACTGAAAGGAGATGGGCAGCATTGTCTTCAGCCAGCCCTTCCGGTAGCGGCCCCAAGCCAGGAAGGGATTGTTGAAGATGCCGCTATACTGATTGACGATGGTGTCGAGCTCCGTGCCTGTGACTGCTGATGTGCCGACGATCACGGCCTCATCATCTAAGATGTCCTGACAGGTCTGGCTGATGGTCTCCGTCAGATGTGTGTAATTGGCATTAAACTGCTCCAGGTCGTCGCTGACGGCAACGTCGCAGAAGCTGAGTCCGCCCTTGACGTTATCCGCTATTACGTTGATGGCCATGCGGTCGTATTTGTACAGCTTTCCGTTCTGAGGCAACATGTAAAACTCCTCTATCCCTGATGCAGCCTTGCCGATGCACCAGCACAGCAGCATGTTGAATTTCATGCCGCGCCGACGGCTCACCTTACAAAGCCTCGTCACATCGAAGGTTTTCGTGAACGTCACCATCGGCTGTGGCGACTTCGTCCACAGCTCGTATGCAATGGCTCTATTGGTGTCCTTAGGATTGATTTCCTGTTTCATTTTCTCCAGCGTTTCAGCATTGGGAAGAAGCCGCGCATCATCTGCTTGTATTCCTCCTTCGTCATGGGCTTCGGCATCTGCTTGTTGACCTCGTCGATGAATTGCGAACAATGTTCAATCATTTCGTCCATGGTGCAGTCCTGCAGGAAGCGACCATCCTTGTAGCAGTATTGGCAGTAATCAAAGTTGGTGCTGCCATCGGCATTTGTGCCGCAGTCCTCAATTCGTGTCAACGGCATACCACAACTCTGACAGAACTGAGGCAGTTGTCCTTCTTGGAAGGCCTTCTCCTTCTTGGGAAAAGTGGCTTCGTATGCCTCGAAAGCCTCAGGGTTCTCGTCTGCCACGAAGTAACCCTTGGGTGGGCAATAGGTAGCCTCGGTGATCCCGTTTGCCTGAAGCCAGCCAGGTATAAGCTCTTGGGCAAGGAAGTAGGGAACCTCTGCCTCCTTTGGCTCGGCGTGATAGTGGATATTCATCTTGCTGGCGAGGTCAAAACCAGCGTGCTTGTAGAACTCGATATTACCTTCCATACAGAGAAAGCCGATGCCCATTGCGTGTGCCTTATCCAATGCATACAGCAGCAGCTTCAGACCGTAGCCCTTGCGCTTGTAGTCTGGATGGATGCTAATGGGGCCGAAAGTCCATGATTGCTTAATAGTGCCGTCATCAAGTAGCAACTCAGCTTTCGAAAACATGATGTGGCCGATGATTCTATCGCCATCCTCCATCACAAAATCCAACTCTGGGATGAAGTCTGGGCTTGTTCTATATTGGTGGAGCACATAATGCTCTGTGCATCCAGGGCGATAGACGTTCCAAAATGCTTCTCGTGTCAGGTTCTCTACCTCACGCTCATCTTTAGTCTTTTCTAATCTGATATTCATGGTTATATTTCTACAATCGTTGTTGATGCAATTCGAGGACAAACATAACGATTTATCTTCATTATTAGCGGGTCGGGTGCGTGAAAAAATACTAAAACGGGGAAAAAATGCTATCTTCTCTGGGATATTGAAGATAAAAAGCCTACTTTTGCGGACAAAATCTGTGGTTATCCACAAAAAAGGTCTATAATGATTTCATTAGAATTCTTGCTTCGCATCGCTGCGGCAGCCCTGCTGGGCGGACTGATAGGTATTGAGCGCGGGTTCCGTGCCAAGGAGGCCGGTTTCCGCACGCATTTTCTGGTGGCCTTGGGTGCTGCTGTGTTTATGGTCTTGTCGGCTCACGGCTTCGAGGATGTCGTGTTTACGGATAACATCCGCTTGGATGTCTCGCGCATCGCTGCGCAGGTTGTGTCTGGTATCGGTTTCATCGGTGCCGGCACGATCATCTTCCAGCGCCACGCCGTGCATGGTCTCACAACGGCTGCTGGCCTGTGGGTCACCGCTGCCATCGGTATGGCTGCAGGGGCGGGCTTGTATGTCATTGCTGCATTTACAACGCTACTGGTGCTGATAGGCTTGGAGGTTCTGCACTCCCTGCTGCCTCATGTCAATAACCGCGCTATCACGGCCACTTTCACCGCCAAGGACCGTCGTCAGGTGGATCTCCTGCTGGAGCAGCTGAAAGCCGACGGCATCACCATCTCCGGCTTCAACTCCTCCACCGACTCTGCAGGCCGCCTCGTCGTGAGACTCGACATGAAAGCCGCCCACAGCAAGTACAGCGACAGCCTCCTCCACCTCCTCCTCGACCTCGACGGAGTGGAAATAGAGAGCATAGAGTGATTACCTTAACTGCCGCACGGATGAAAAGTTTTATCAAGACTATAGCATCCTTTGCCGTCCTTCTGACGATGGCAGGATGCAAGAACAGTATCGTTGGCACCCATCAGATGGCAGGCACGATGGAGGAGCCTTTGCCCTCATGCGTCATACCCGACAGTATTCTCGATATCCGCCTTACGCGCCAGCCGATGGCGAAGTACAATGCCAAGACGGGCGACGTGTGGCTCACGACAAGTGCCATGGAGGGTACAGGGGTGCATGTGGACTGGCTTCACCAGATACGCTTCGGCGAGGATAACAAGGCATTTGTCAAGGCGGAGGTCAATCCCTACGATGTGCAGCAGGATCTGCTGAAGCGTCTGCGCTACACGATTGAGAGCGAGACTATTACGCTCTACGATGGCGAACAACAATTGGCGACCGTCACCAATACTGTCACGGATATGGGTGGTTTCGATGACGAGCAGCCCTTATGGATTGGCGAACAGCTTTACTATGACGTGAGCGGTGATGAACCAATGGTGGTCTTCGTGCCAGGTGTGAAATACACCACAGGTCTTGTGCTGTTCTACGATGATATGCCTGAGCTGACAGCACCCATCACCATTGACGAAAACGGAAAGTTCATCATCCACGAAATCTCGGTTAAAGTGGCCCCGTCCATAGACGTAAGCGAGGAAATGGCTTTCGAGGGAGTGAACAACTATTGCCACAGCGCGTATGATTGGAGCGCAGCAAAGGACAATCCGGACATCATGTACCTGACGATGGGCGAAGAGACGGATTCAGCGTATCAACTGGTATTCCGCAGCTATACAGGTGCCTTTGTACATTTCTATGTCGATAAGTCAAGCGGCACAACAAGAATCGTGGAGAAAGTGCCGTCCCTCAATGTCGAAGAGGAGGCGGGAACCATTGATCTGTTTGATTACTTGGAGAAACAAGAATGAGCAACAATGCTATGAAGGCAATAGTCATTGGCGCATCGTCTGGAATAGGCCGTGAGGTGGCTCTCCTGCTTATCCGGCAAGGATGGACAGTGGGTGTGGCTGCCCGTCGAGTGGAGCTCTTACAGGACATGGGAGCCGCAGCGGTGGAACGGATAGACGTGACTGCCGAAGATGCCACGAAGCAATTACAAGCTCTCATGGAGCAACTCGGCGGTATGGACTTGTTCTTCTATGCCTCTGGCATCGGTAAGCAGAACAGGGAGTTGAGGGAGGATATCGAACTGCAGACCATGGCGACCAACGGCATGGGATTTATCCGCATGATAGGCGAGGCTTATCGCTATTTCGCCAAGCAAGGCACAGGGCATATCGCGGCCATCACTTCCATCGCCGGCACGAAAGGCCTTGGCCCTGCACCCTCGTACTCTGCCACCAAAGCTATGCAGAACACCTATCTGCAAGCTTTGGAGCAGCAGGCAACAGCACGTGGACTGAACATCCGCTTTACCGACATCAGGCCAGGCTTTGTGGATACGGCCCTGTTGAGTGGCGACTTCCACTATCCCATGATGCTCAAACCAGACAAGGTCTCCAAGGAAATCCTATGCGCCATCAACCACAAGGAACACATCCGTGTCATCGACTGGCGCTATCGCATCCTCACAGTCCTTTGGCGCGGAATCCCTAGATTCGTGTGGCGACGTCTTAAGCTATAATCCACTCATTATGAAATCATAAAACATGAAGTCTGCAATCTATACATTAACATCAGAACTCCACGACGAAAGGGCTGTGGAGTCCGCAACACGCGACTTCCTCGCAAGCCTTGACATTGAATACCTTTTCCGTGGCAGCGACTATGCCGACTATGGCAACCATCCGCTCTCGCTCATCTATGTGCGCACAGGGGGCACAGAGGGCATCTTCCAGCGACTGTTGCCCAAGTTGATGCAGCAATCGCGCCAGCCCTTCTACCTCCTCACCTCTGGCAAAAGCAATTCGCTGGCGGCGTCGATGGGAATCCAGTCGTATCTGCGTCAGAAGGGGATTCCGGGCGAAAGACTCCACGGCAGCAGAACGTATATCACCCAACGTATTCTGGCGCTGGCCAGAGTGGGAGAAGCCCGTCGATGGTTGAGCAATTGCCGCCTTGGCGTCATCGGCAAACCCTCGGACTGGCTCATTTCCAGCAACGCGGACTACGCTATCGTCAAAGAACGCCTTGGCATAGAGCTCGTGGATATTCCCATGCAGGAATTGCTCGATACCATTCATGATTGCACCATCTACGAAGGACTGAAAAAGATCCTCGTCGCTCACCAATTGAACGGCTTCACTCTCCGCTGCTTCGACCTGTTGACAGCCCTAAAGAGCACGGGCTGCCTGGCTCTGGCGAAGCTGAATAGCGAGGGCTATGTGGCAGGCTGCGAGGGCGATGTGCCGGCCATGCTGTCGATGATGATAGCCCGCTCGCTGACGGGTGTCTCGGGCTTCCAGGCGAATCCCGCACGCATCAATCCCGACACGGGCGAGCTGCTCTTTGCCCATTGCACGATTCCGCTGGATATGGTGGAGCGCTACGAACTCGACACTCATTTCGAGTCGGGTATCGGTGTGGGCGTCCGCGGCTATATGAAGGAGGGCCCCGTCACCCTGTTCAAGCTGTCGGGCGACCTCAAGCGCCATTTCGTGGCCGAAGCAGCGTTGGTGCGCAACACCGCAGAACCCGACCTCTGTCGCACACAACAGGTCATCCAACTCTCAGACCCCAGCCAGGCATCCTATTTCCTGACCAACCCCATTGGGAACCACCATATTGTCATACCCGGACACGTTGGTTCGCTATTGGAAGAAGTGCTGAAATATTCTGAATGACAAACTGATAGGAAGGCATGAGAATCAGAGATGCAATCATATCGGACGTGGAGGCGATGCTGGCCATCTATGCGCCATACGTGGAACAGACGGCTATAACCTTCGAGTACGATGTGCCGACAACAGACGATTTTCGTCAACGCTTATTGAAGGTGCAGGCGAAATACCCTTGGATTGTAGCTGAGGAGCATGGACGGATTGTCGGTTATGCCTACGCTGGTGCTTTCCATGAACGGGCGGCTTACCAATGGGCTGTCGAGACTTCTATCTATGTGGACAGCAGCATGAAGCGATGCGGAATAGGTCGCCGACTCCACGAAGCGCTGGAACAACGACTGAAAACACAGGGAATCCTTAACATGAACGCCTGCATCGCCTTCATCAATCCTGAAGATGAATATCTGACGCAGGACAGTGTACGCTTCCATGAACAACTCGGCTACAGACGGGTGGCCCATTTCCACCAGTGTGGAAAGAAGTTTGAACGCTGGTACGACATGATTTGGATGGAGAAGATCATCGGTGAACATAAATAGTCGAAAAACCGATTTCCATGCTCATGGTGTTCCGTTCATGAAAAAACGATGGAACTCGCTTTCAAAATTAGGTGTCAGCACATCCTTTCCAATGGCTTCGCGTATCTCCTGCATCGTCCAGAAGCGTCCACCGTCCAGCTCCTCATCTGAGGGTAGGATAGGGGCATCGTAGATGCATCGGTGAACATACACTAATTCCTTTTCGCGGCTACTCTCGAAGACATACTTTGCCACAAACTCAGGCGTGAAGTCCGTGATACCCAGTTCCTCGCGTACTTCGCGCCGCAGCGCATCCTCAGGCGTCTCGCCGTAGTCGATATGCCCACCTACGGCTGTGTCCCATTTGCCTGGCTGAATATCCTTCCATTCGGGTCGCTTCTGCAGAAATACTTCACCCGCACTGTTGAACACATGCAGATGGACGACGGGATGCAGCAGCTTCGAACCGCTATGGCACTCGCCACGCGTGGCGGATCCAATCACACGGCCCTCTTCATCCACAATCGGGAATATCTCGTTCTGGTTATCTTTCATAGTTTTGCATTTCCCTCACCAGCCCATCGCTGATGTTGTTTCCAATCTGGCGGCAGACGTCCTGACTCCATCGTTGAGCCATGTCTATGAATGGAGAATGATATGGCGTGTCCGTTGAATTTTCAATTTTCAATTTTCCATTTTCAAATGCCATTTTGGCAAAGATATAGCCTGCGTTGAAGTTGTCGCCGGCACCGACGGTGCTGACGGTCTCGATGGGCTGCACAGCGTAGCTCTCGCAGCCTTCGGGCGTATAGAGGCGTATCGGACGGGCGCCGTCGGTCAGGATGAGCGTCTGGCAGTAGCCGCGCACCCGCTCGTAGATGGCTGCTCCCTCCTGGAGCCCAAAGAGGAAGTTGAAATCCTCCGTTGATCCGCGCACCACATCCGCCAGCCGCATATTCTCCTCGATATTGGGCATCACGTCGGGAAGGTCGGCGATATGGTTTTTGCGGAAGTTGACATCGTAGTAGAGCCAGGCACCGGCCTCGCGGGCGGCGCGGAGCAAACCTCCGACCACGGGGCGGATGGCGGGATTGATGGCGAAGAACGAGCCGAAGAGCACCACGTCGTCCTTGCCGAACACGGGCAACGGCCCATCCAACGATACCGAAGCGTGGTCCTTATAGAAGATATATTGCGCGTCGTTATGCTCGTCGAGGAAGGCCAGCGAAATGTGCGACTTCACGTTCTCGTGGCGGCAGACATACTCCGATGAGACCCCGTTGTCCTGCAGGTAGCGGCAGATGATGTCGCCGATATGGTCGCCGCCCACCTCCGTCACCATGGCGCACGGCACACCGGCGCGTCCGAGCGATACGATGCTGTTGAATGTCGAGCCGCCTGGGACAGCCTTTTGCGGCTGGTCGTCCTTAAATAGTATATCCAGTACGGTTTCTCCGATCCCTATCACGCGTTGTTTAGACATAATGGTAATCAATAATTTTATTCCTCTGTATAAGATTGGGCCTTCAGCGCCTTCAAAGCCATACTCAGTTGGTCGGGGCACGACGTCGATTTGTTGCCGCAGCGAATACCGTTCAGGCGTGCTACGACATCGTCAATCTTCTGACCAACCACCAGTTTGCTGATGCCCTGCAGGTTGCCGTTGCATCCTCCGAGGAAAAATACCTGCTGAATGATATCGTTCTCATCCGCTGTCACGTCTATCAACTGTGAGCAGGTCCCCTGCGTCTGATATTGAATGTGTTTCATATTTTGGAAAACTCATATTATACTGCGCTATCGTTCGATAGCTGCACAATTTTGCCTATTTCGAGGACAAACATAAAGATTTATATTCAATCTTTAAGGTCCATGCGCGTGAAAAAATATTAAATAGGAGTAAAAAGGAGATTCTACACCCTAATCCTTAACCTTTACTCTTAACTCTTTTTTCTCCACAATCTTTCTCTTTTTTTGCTTTTTTTGTTTTTTTTCTCGTTTTCTTTTGTCTGTTAAGAAATAATCTCTACTTTTGTCGCTGACTCTTGAAGTTTTGTACCTCTTTTGACACCGAAAATGTACTTTTCAATGCTAAAATGTCAAGACGAGAAACATAGTACTAACCAAGAAGAGCAATATGGATGTTCCGCTTGTACTTAACCACATAGAAATCCTACAAGGATTACAGGGATTAAGAAAGTCCTCAGCGTTCTGTTTAAAGACAGACGTTGATGGACTTTCTGCGTTATATAGACATACCTTAAATCATACAGAATAAGAATGGACTACAATAATTTAGATGACAAAGAAGTTGTTAGGCAAATTCTTTCTAGAAACAAGGAGGTAACAATTGACTATTTATACAAAAAATGTTATCCCCTGTTCAAGTCTATCTATGATAGATATTATACGGACTGTGAAAGTTGGGATGAATTCGTCACAGAAATATATGTATATATCATGACACCAGGAAAGCAAACGGGCATTAGCAAACTTGCCGCTTTTCAGTTTCGTTGTTCTTTCCCAACTTGGCTTAAGATAATAGCAGAGAACTATTGCCATCAGTTATATGCCAAGAAAATCGACATAGTTGGAGAGAATTCAAGCGACACTGATATATTTAACCGTATAGAGCAATCTTTAGATTTTGACAATAAGGACATCGACAAGTTTGACGTAATGAAGATAATTGCATTCATGCCTAATCAACGGTATCGTAAATTGATAGAGTATCGCTACATTCAAGATCGCAGCAATGAAGAAACTGCTGCCTTATTGTCAATGAGCATGGCTAATTACTATAACAAGCACAAACTTGCCAAAGCACAGTTTGTTGCCACATTAAGAAAGGAGGGACTTCTATGAAAAATATAAAAGATTTGCTTCAGCAGTTTGATGACATACAAGATCTCCCTGTTTCTGAGGAAATCTTGGGCGCATATATGGAAGGTCGGCTAGAAAACTCCGAACTCGAAGGAGTTGCTAAAATTGTTGAATCAGACAACCATTTAAGTGAAATTATTCAGGATGCATCTGAAGATAATACAGTTGAGCTTGGGAATATAAGTCATCCATGGGATATATATGATGGCGATTATGGATTTTGGGAACTTGGTCTACCGCCTGTGTTATCTCCAAGCGATTTTAACTCGGATGCCGAAAAAGAAAGAGATTTCTTTGAAGATGGTAATAGATTTGAGGGAGAAGAGCCTCTTTATCTACAGAATGCTGAGAATAGTCTCGGCAACAACTTATTAAATTCCAACATTATGGCAAAAAACAGTAGTACAATCATTTATGGTGAAGCTGGGCAAAATATATCTGACCCAGTATACGTACAGCAACCAGATGATCATTCATGTGCATTAAGAAGTCAACAGATAGTCCTGCGTGATTTTGGAATCGATATTCCATTTAAGGATTTGGAACAAATTGCCTTGGACAATGGTGTTTATACCAATGAAGGAACTTACACTTATGACATAGGGAAAGTGCTCCAACTTGCAGGTGTAGGAATGCATCAAACAGAAGGCAACACTGTTGATGACCTTATAAACGAACTAGTACACGGTCATCGAGTAATTGTAAGCGTAGACGCTAATGAGCTTTGGCACAACCAAACAATGGGCGAGAAGATGCTAAATTGGTTTAAGGATACAATCGGATTACAAGGTGGGAACCACGCATTAATTGTTGCAGGTGTAGAAGTTGACCCGAATCATCCAGAAAACTCCAAGGTAATCCTTACTGACCCTGGTGCTGGTCATCTTAGGATAGAGTATCCAATGGAACAATTCAAGGATGCATGGGGTGACTCAAACTGCTTCATGGCTGCAACAAATGATCCTGCTCCATATCAATATGATGCTTCATCTGGTAAAGAGATACCTTCGAATTTTGCTGTTCAGCAATATATCAATGACTTTGTTGCTAATAATAGCTATCAGTTGTCACCTGATATGATAAATATTCCGGATGGATATCAGCCCGCATTTACAGGACATCTTGATATGGTTGGCCAGATAGATTATGAAACATTTGAATCATATTATCAAGATATTTTGGATTGCAGAATTCCTTCTTCTCTCACAATTAAGGAGCAAATTGAGGAAATAGCTAAAGCATATGTGGGTGAAACTACTGGCTCAGTTGGTGAGAGTGCAGGTTCAGTTGGTGAGAGCACTGGTTTAGTTGGCGAGAGCACAGAATCTGTTGGAGAAACTACAGGTTCAGTTGGAGAATATGATGGCAACACGGATATGGCCGAAGAGGATGAAGAATCATTTGATGACGATGAAGAATCCGAAGACAATTATTCTTCTAATGACGAGAATGCTGATGGAGAATCCAACGATGAAGATGATTGGAATGAAGAAGTTAGTCAATAAAGAATAAATAACTTATATGTCAACAGCTGTTTTTTTTCTTGGAGGTATGCTCGGCAGAATTGCCGGGCCTATCGCCCAAGATTGGTTTAGATATAAAACCAAACTGGGGCGCGATATTGCACAGCGTGAAGAAGATGCAAAAAAAAAGATGAGTTTGTTTGAACTCGACAATAAATTAAAACTTAGTGCTCAGGGGCATAAAGAAAAAATGGCCGAGCTTGAAAAGCAATATATAGATAGTAGGAAACGTGCTGAAGAGCAAATGTATATTGCGCGAGAGGATTGGCAACAGAAACTATTTTGGGAGAAATGTTTCCCTTTACGTAATCCTTATGAATTACCTTTGGGATATGAACCCGTTTTTGACGAGAACCGCATACGCATTGAGGGACGTTGTAAACTGTCAACAGTGGCATTGCCTAATAATCGAGACATCGTACCTCTAAGAATAATCACGGCCCTAAAGGACAGCACTCATCCATCTGCAATGAGTATTAATGGTGATTTGTCAATGTTCCTTGTTAACAACTTTGCAGCAAATGGAATACATGCTGTCGTTTCTGATATTGGTTCATGGAGAGAGGATGCACCTATTAATGACGCTTCTATTAATTACCTTTTCAAAGGTGCAAAAGGGCAACCTACTATGGTTATAATGCCAGTATTTACTAATAATGGTTCAACTGTTAGGCTAAAAGTGTGGTCTTGGGGATTAGGTGAAGAACTTAATTATCCTGTAGGATTTGACTTTGGGTGGTTTAATTTAGATACAATAAAGCGTCAAGTTCTATATACGGAGATTAAGTCTTTCAAGAAAATTCTTGACAAGACAGAACTTACACTTCCCCCTGAAGCAAATAAACTTTCGACAGATATAAAAAAACTATCTATCTTTGAAAAAATTGAAGATTCAATTTCCGAAGAAGAATTTGACAACTTGTTGACATTGATGGATCTGCCCGATGAAATTAAAGCCAATGTAGAGAGAAAAACGAACGACATAATATCGTCTATTTTTTCCTGTTTGGCAGCAATGCATACCGATAGTTACCATCTTTCTCAGTATGGTACCCTTCCGCTTCTTCCGTACAAATTGCACGAGATAAAAGGAGTTACAATAATGCTTCCATTTATAAGAGACTACTATATGGCTCTCATTAATGCAAAAGCCATTGAGGGTGTAATAACTTTAGAACAGGCTGCTAACATTGAATTGCAATTGGCTAAAGAGTTGAAATTCTTAAAAAATACTCCAGCGTTATATGAAGATATTTTTGCTAATGTTAGGATGCTAAATAGCAAAATTGAAGGAGAAGCACATGCCTCTATCGTGAATGAACTGAAAAATCTAAGAACGAATAACAAACTTATTGAAAATGAATGAAATAGAAAAAATGAGCTTTTATGAACAGCTCACAAACCTACTTAAAGGAAATGTTATGCCAAAAAGCGATGAGGTTATTGAAGGCGAAAAATCTTGTGATTTGCTAAAGAAAGCCATATCTGCTCACTTTGATGCAACGCATAAATTGGATGTATTCTCAGATAACTTTAATTTTACCGAATTCGTCCATGAACATATAGACTATCCAATCGAGAGGATGAAAGAACAGATGGAAAAAACTTGGCTTCGGGACAAATTAACCATAGGTCTCATGGGACATTTTTCTACGGGCAAGACGACGGCTCTAAATCTTCTTTTTGGTGAGGCATTTCATACCGATGGGCATGAGAATACAGCCCTTGCAACTTACCTTACATATGGCAACAATATAAATACAGTCACTATTGTTGACAGAGCTGGGCAATCTCAAGAACTAACCATGCAACAATGCAAGTTACTTGATTATTCTGTGGGAGTTTCTGACTTTCCGTTTGCACGTATATTTAATTATATGGTTAAAGAAAACAAGAATGAAATGTTGAAAGACCTGACTATTATAGATACTCCCGGACTCTTTTCAACATCTACTGGCCATTCGGATCCGACTTATAATGTGGTATCAAGCTGCGATGCAATCTTTTGGTTCATAAATATTACGGACAGTGCTACCAAAGAGGATATTATGAAAATAAAAGACTACGTTGGCACGCTACCTCTTTTCATTATTTTTTCATATGTAGATGCAATCTCGCCAAGTGCTTCGGAAAAAGCAATTTCAACTGCTTTAAAGGAAATGGATAATAACAACATAGAATACAAAGGCTACCTTAAACTTGGTAAAAGGGAACAAGCGCGTCAACAATTCAAATTGGATGCAGACAAAATACTAAAGCAGCTAGTTAGCGAACATGAAGCATATATCCCTATAGTACATGTTGTTAGCACCATCAATTTACTGGAAAACATCCTAATGGAGTGCAAAAAGAATTTTGCAGAGCGAGTTACGACATTGGATTCTGAAACAGATAAGCTTGTTGCTGATTATAGAGCATCGAGCAGGACATTCGTTACAGAATGTAATAATAGTATGTCACGTTTCAATAACATGATAGATACATTCAACAATCGTTGTAACGGTGCAACGTTCTGCGGTGGAGCATCTGGTGCGCTCTGTAATAACATTAATAGTATAGGTGAATCTTTGAATAAAATGGTTCGTGCTTACAACAACATGAACGAGTCAAAGCTTGTCGATTTCGGTAATGGTTGCGCTCAAATGAATCTGTACCAATACAAGCTCGACCAAATAACGGAGATTCTTTCAAGCCTCACAAGTTTAAAAAAACAATTAATAGATTAAATAATTATGATTGAAAGAGCAAAAATCCAATCTCTTATCGATAGTTTAAGAGGAAATGGTCGAATTGACCATAATTTCTTTGATGAATTGGATAAAAGTTTTGAATCCCAAACATTGCACATCGGAGTTGTGGGAAAAATGAAGGCAGGTAAGTCTTCATTAGTGAATGCTGCAATATTTGGTTCTGAAGCTTTGCCAACGGGTCCTGATCCTGTAACCGTAACGCTTACAGAGGTTTCATATGGAGAGAAAGACGAGGTGGTTGTAGAACTCTTGTCTGAAAGTGATATTGCCGAATTAAAAGAAAAAGCAGCTTATAATGGGGACGATTTGATTCTGCAAACGAAAGCAAAAGCTGCAAATGAAGTTCTCAAATCTCTTACGCCAGATTACGAATCATATATCGGTTCTACCAAAACAATTAATTTATCCGAATTGAGTAAATTTGTTGATGCCGATGGTGAGTTAAGTGGGTTGGCGAAAACGGTAAAAATTAAACTTAATAACGAAAACCTTAAAGGTGTTACAATAATCGACACTCAAGGTTTTAATGACCCAACAACTTCTCGTGGCGACACAACAAAAAATGCGCTGAATAAGTGCCATGTACTCCTTTTTGTTCACAATAAGGACGGATATGATTCCACAGATGTCAGTCTGTTGACTGAACAAATAGAATATGCCGGTATTTCTGAGATTGTTGATATTCTCAACAAAGTGGATCTCCTGCAAGATGACATTTCAAAATGGCCAAAAGAGCTGGCATATTTCATCGAGAAAAGAAACGGCTTACAAATAGAAAAGGATTCCATAAAGGAGCTCCTTAACAACTCACGTGCTACCTTTACAAGTTCTGCAATGGCATTGTGTGGACTCATTCCTATTGAAGAAATGGGCGAGGATATGAAATATCAATATAGTTGTTATGAAGAAGATTTTGAAATTCTTGGCAAATATACTGATAAGAAAGAACAGCAGAAAGCCTTCGTACAACACAGTAATATCGCTTCTGTTATTGATGAAATTAATCGCCTCGCGAAAGACGGGTCCACATATTTAGTAAATGGCCCACTAATGACTTTGCAAGGAAAACTTTCATCAGTTGAGGAAGTTATCAATAGTGAAATAGAGGCAAAAGAAGCAAGATTAAGATGTCTTAATGTAGGAATTGACAAAGACAAAAAGAGTCTTGACGGATTCGAAGACTTTATGATATCTGTCATGAAAAAAGTTAAGAATTCATTACTAGAATCAGAACTTAATGAATTGATACGTCAGACAATACGCGAGATACAATCACTTCGAGAAAGCGAAGCTTCACGAGAGTTCTCTGAAGAAAAATATCCAGAACCAAGGATCATAACAGCTGGTGTCACAAAAGCTAATATAGCGAACTTCAACACATTCATACAAGGATTTGAAAATTCCTTTAGGGATGCCTTACATACTTTGAGGGATAATTTCGTCAATTCTTGTAAAAAAGAAATAAATACCCTTATTCTTGGATTGGCTAACACTTCTGAAATCGGTAAAGAAAGAATAGATGATTTGAAAGCATCCTTGATTAATTCATTGGTTAAAATTTTAGATGAAATCATTGTAGTCGTTCCTGCTTTTAGATTAAGTAAAATCCCTGATGGAAAACAGAAACAATGGGATAAACTCAGGTCTGCCTTCTTGAATCGCTATGATGATGAAAAACTATGCAATATGGTTGACGGACCTTTAGCATCCTTCAAGCAAAATGTAGAGTCTCTTGGATATGTTAATGTTGCTATTCGAGAACTTGATACCTTAAGAAATGACATAATTGACTCAATGAACAAATCTCCTTTGGAAAAACAGCAAGAGAAATCTAAAATAATGGATGAAATCAAAGTTCTCAATGAAGAGTTAAAGTCGATAAGGAAATCAATCAAATCTATTGATGAACTCAAAAATAATATCTGATGGAATTTGAAAATATGTGGACACATCTTATTACACTTATTGTAGGTTTTGCAGCAGGCTGTAAAATCCGAGATTTACTTGGTGAAGATAGAATTAATGGATTTTGGAATAGTTCCAAATCAAAACTTTCTCCTCATGTTAAGTTTCAGACTCCCGTAAATGAAGCTTCAACATATACCGCAAATTGTACGAACTCTCGTCCGAGTGAATCTCGTGGCTTTAGTTTGCAGTCTATTAGACACATTTTTAGCGAGAATAATGTAGAACTAATAAACGCGGGGTCTTTTAATGTTTTGTTGCGCGAAGTCCGTAATAACTCTTACAAGAGTATACTAAGAAATATTGTTGAAAATGCTACATCACCTGACAAATTGGTACATCTTCTTCAAAATGAAGTAACTCCATCTTTTATGGTTAATATAAAACCTGCTGAAGGTGCTCCTTATATAGAAGCATCGAAATTGGATGAATCTATATATCAAGAAAAAATTAACCCCTCTGATGTAGGAGACACAACCGAGAAAGTGAAGTTCCTGTTAACATTATCTCACACAAGAGGAATAGAAGACTTTAAAAAGACTCTTGGCCCTTACTTCACAGATATCATAAAGCGTTCAAATTCAAATGAAGACGTATCTGAAATGTATGTGGAGATAAT
>JAEEGL015772990.1_pt1 | contig 20414 bp, 11 predicted proteins | sample 9134231 | NCBI WGS metagenome assembly JAEEGL01 (sample SAMN16246548, study PRJNA631951) | gut metagenome | biome: gut microbiome; feature: rumen; material: fiber-attached | host: Bos | place: Iran: Karaj | collected 2018-10 | reverse complement strand
GCAGGTCCAGCTCACGGTAGGCCAGTTCACCCTGCTCATACATCCGCTTGAGCTCAATGCGCTTGACCTTGATACCGCTGACCAGCGGCAGCTTCATGGGCGTGACAATGGCCCGGTTCAGCTGGGTGTACAGGGGCAGCCTGCTGTTGGCGGCAGCCACCTTGGCAGCCAGCTTGTCCAGGTACTGGCTGTCGGTATAGTTTTCACCGACGTTCATGACCAGCACGATGTCCTCGTTATTATCCCGGCGGTTGCGGCGGAAGCCGACCACGCAGTACTGGTCCACGCCGTTCAGGGCGGCGAAGGTGTCTTCCATGTCATCCGGATAGACGTTTTCGCCGGACTCGTTGATGATGACGTCCTTCAGGCGGCCGCGGATATACAGCCGGCCGGTGGCGTCCATCTGGGCGATGTCGCCGGTGGGCATCCAGCCGCCTTCCAGCGTATCGGGCGGAAGGATCTGGCCGTTGATGACCCGGGCGGAATGAATGCCGGAGCCGCGGATCTGCAGTTCGCCGGTCTTGCTGCCTTCCTTGTCCGGAACGATCCGGTACTCAGCGGAGGGCAGGGGTTTGCCGACGGAACCGTTCAGCCGGTGCTTCAGGTCCATGCCGGTCTCAAAACCGTTGATGGCGGTTTCTGTCATGCCGTAGCCGGTGACGGTATAGTATCCCAGCGCGTTCAGGGTGCGCATGGTTTCGGTGGGGGTATGGCTGCCGCCGAAGATGACGACGTCCACTTCCGTGCCGATCAGCTTTTCATTGAGGGAGGCGAAAGCCTTTTTCTGCGCCCAGCGGAGGCCGGCCTCGGGAGAAATGGACTGGCGGATGAGGGACAGGGCCTTCAGGGTCCTGAAGGCGCTCTGCTTGGCTTTGTTTTCCTTCTTGACACCCTTTTCCACGGAACGGACCAGGCTGTTGCCGACCAGGGGCACCATGATCAGCAGGTTCGGCGGGAAATGGTGGCAGGTGTTGAGGATGGAGTTGGGTGTGCGGTCCTGCATGTACACGTTGGCGGTGCCCATGAAATGAGCCAGGATCACGTTGCCCATGAAGCCCAGCACGTGATGGAAAGGCAGGAACGCCAGGGTCTTGCGGCCGAAGTTCTCCGAATGGACAATCCGGGGATTGACCCTGAAGAGCTCCAGGGCGTTCAGCGCCTGGGCGCAGACTGCCTCGCCGTTGTAGGCGAAGATGCGGCTGGTGCCGGTGGTGCCGCTGGTGCACATGGCGGTGTATTCGCCCCAGACCGGGGTGAAGCCGATGGCGCGCGGCGCGTCCTTGATGGTTTTGTAGTCGATCTGGCGGATGTTGCCGGAGAGGGCCCGGGGTTTCCGGGAAATGATCTGGCGGCAGTTCGCCTCATCCAGCAGGCCCTGGATGACGTTGTCGGGCGCGGACGCGTCCAGCAGCAGGGCGTTGTGGCCGGAACGCATGACGCCCCAGTACAGGGCAGGCCAGTTATGGCAGGTATCCACAGCGATACCGATCCAGCCTTTTTCAGGGGCAAGGGCGGAGATGCAGGCGGCAAAGTCATCCGCCCGGCGGGCCAGTTCCGCATAGGAACTGGACAGTTCCTGTTCACCCTTCAGCCACAGAGCAGCGGGGGCATCCCCGTAGTCCCGGAGGATGTCAAACAGAGTAGCCAGGGTTTTGTCTGCCTCCAGTCTTTTGCAGACAGACAGTGCGTCAAGATTGCTCATGAAAACCTCCTTCCATTCCGGTTCAGGAGCAGATTCTGACGCGGCCGGGACAGGTAAGAAAGAATAATAACGTATGAACAGATAACAACTTACCATGACGCCAAAACCGCATCAGTTTATTATATCATGAAAAGAAGAAGAAGTGTATTAAAAGTAATTCATAATTCATAATTCAAAATTCATATTTACAAAGTCCGGCAGGAGGATACAGGGAAACGGGAAGCCGGTTGATTGGAGTTGCCCGGGGGAGGGTTTGTATGGTATAGTTTTCCTGATGATGAGACGCTGCTTCCTGACAGAAGGACAGAGGTGACAATATGAATAAGAAAGACCTGAAAAAGGAATTTGACGTTCGGTTTGCCCGCCATAAGGACGAACTGAAATGGCTTTATATGGAGCTGTACCACAACGACCGGAAGGCCTGGGAATGTTTTACGGAGATGATTTACCGCGCCTGGGAGAGCCGCCCGGAAGCACTGCGGCAGATGGACCGGGAACGGGAAGCGGATCCGGACTGGTACCGGAGGCATGACCTGACCGGCATGCAGATGTACGTCGGGGCTTTTGCCGGGACGCTGCGGGGTGTGAAGGAAAAGCTGGACTATGTGCAGGAATGCGGGGTGAGCTACCTGCACCTGATGCCGCTGCTGGAAAGCCCGGCAGGCCGGAGCGACGGCGGATACGCGGTAAGCGATTTCCGGAAGGTGCAGCCGGAACTGGGCACCATGGCGGACCTGGAGGACCTGGCGGCGGAGTGCCGCCGGCGGGGCGTTTCCCTGTGCCTGGACTTTGTGATGAACCACACCAGCGAGGACCATGAATGGGCGCGCCGGGCCAGGGCGGGGGAGACAGAATACCAGAACCGTTATTTCTTCTATGATTCCTGGGATATTCCCAACTGGTACGAGCAGACCGTGCCCCAGGTGTTCCCGACAACGGCGCCGGGCAATTTCACCTGGTGCGAGGACGCGAAGAAAGTGGTCATGACCATGTTCTATCCCTACCAGTGGGACCTGAACTATTCCAATCCCGCCGTGTTCACCGACATGACGGACAACATGCTGTACCTGTGCAACCACGGCGTGGACATTGTCCGCCTGGACGCGGTGCCCTATATCTGGAAGGCGCCGGGAACGAACTGCCGGAACCTGCCCCAGGTGCATTCTCTGGTGCGGATGATGAGGATGGTCTGCGAGATCGTCTGCCCGGGTACGCTGCTGCTGGGCGAGGTGGTCATGGAACCGAGCAAGGTGGTTCCCTATTTCGGCACGGTGCAGAAACCGGAATGCCACATGCTGTACAACGTGACCACCATGGCCACCCTCTGGAATACTGTGGCCACGCGGAACGTGAGGCTGCTGGCGCACCAGCTGGGCCAGGTGTTCGCCCTGCCGAAGCAGTATGTGTTCCTGAATTACCTGCGCTGCCACGATGATATCGGCTGGGGCCTGGATTATGATTTCCTCCGGTGGAACTTCGGCTGGGAGGAAGTGCCCCATAAGCGGTTCCTGAACGATTACCTGACCGGCGCGTATCCGGGAAGCAAAGCAAGGGGAGAACTGTACAACGACAATCCCCGGCTGGGAGACGCCCGGCTTTGCGGAACGACAGCTTCCCTGTGCGGAATTGAAACCGCCCGGAAGGAAGGCGGGGAGCAGGACATGGCGGAAGCGGTCCGGCTGGACGGCATGCTGCACGCGCTCATGTTCACCCTCAGCGGCGTTCCGATCATTTACAGCGGGGACGAGATCGCGCAGGAGAACGACTATACCTACCATGATGATCCGATGAAGGCGGATGACAGCCGCTACCTGCACCGGGGCAATATGGACTGGAAGAAGGCGGAACGGCGGAAAGCGAAGGATACGCCGGAAGGCGCGGTTTTCGGGGAGATCATGCGGCAGGAGAAGATCCGGGCGGAACACGAGGCTTTTGACAGCAACGCGGACGTGTGGATCCTGGACACCGGGAACGACCAGGTGCTGGGCATCGGCCGGTATTACCGGGGAGAGAAACTGCTGGCGGTGTTCAATTTCTCCAAAGACCCTCAGACCGCCTGGATCCATGACGAGGACATGTACAGCGACCTGACCGGCGGGAAACGCTGCCGGGCCGGCGCGGTAAAGGTTCCGGCGGGTGGATACAGGTGGCTGTACAAACGGTTTTAAACCATTTAAAGAATTCATAATTCACAATTCATAATTCATAATTACAAAATGATACCGGCCGTCGGAACTGCTGAAAAAGAGACTGTTTACGTGCGCTGGCCGGTTTGACGGACGGTGCGCATCGTGATATCATTTTTGGGTGCGTGTATGCCATGAAAAACGGTACTTTTCACCATGCGCGCCCGGAGGAAATCAATGAAGAAACAATGGTACCGGCTGGATAATGCCGCGCTGATCTTTCCGGCGATCATCCGGAAAAACTGGAACAATGTATTCCGGGTTTCCGCGACGCTGAAAGAGCCGGTGGATCCGGAAACGCTGAACCGGGCGATTGAGGACCTGAAACCCCGGTTTCCCACCTGCTTCGTCCGCCTGCGGACCGGTTTTTTCTGGTACTACCTGGAGACGATCAGCAAGGCGCCGAAAGCCCAGCTGGATTACGCCTATCCCCTGACCCATATGACGCGCAGGGAACTGAGGACCTGCTGCGTGCGTTTTTTATACTATGAAAACCGGATTGCCGTGGAGGTTTTCCATTCCGTCACCGACGGAACGGGCGGCCTGGTGCTGCTGAAAAACCTGACGGCGAGGTACCTGGCCCTGAAATACGGAACGGAGATCCCGCCGGAGGAAAGCATTGTCGATATCCATGAGAAGCCCCGGGCGGAGGAAACCCGTGACTGCTTCCTGTCCTGCGGTGCCGCGCATGCCCTGAGCCGGGCGGAAGACACCGCCTACCACCTGAGCGGGACGCCGGAGATCAACCGGTGCCGGAATATTATTACGGGCATCCTGCCGGCGGACGTGCTGGTGGAAAAGGCCCATGAGCAGGGCGTGACCGTGACGGCTTACCTGGCCGCGGTGCTGGCGGAAGCGGTGGCGGAAAAGCAGGAGGCGGAGGGCCGGACCGGGAAGAAGGCCCGGCCGGTGAAAATCACCATCCCGGTAAACCTGCGCAGGACCTTCGGGATGGACACGCTGCGCAATTTCACCCTGACGGTGAACCTGGGCTTCGACCCGCGGCTGGGGGAACACAGCCATGAGCAGATCTGCGCCCTGATGGGCCACCTGCTGGCGGCGGAGACGATTCCCCAGCGGATGGCGGGCCGGGTGGCCAAGAATGTGGACCTGCAGAACACGCTGCTGCTGCGGCTGGTTCCGCTGCCGGTGAAACGGATCTGCATGCGCACGGTATACGCGCTGAGCGGGGAAAAGAAGGGCTGCCTGAACCTGTCAAACATGGGCGTGGTCAGGGTGCCGGAGACGATGGCACCGATGGTGGAACGGTTTGAGTTTATTATCGGGGTGCAGTATACCTATCCGAACAACTGTTCCGTTGTCACCTACGGAGGAAAGACCTATATCAGCATGATCCGGGGGATCCGGGAAACGGAACTGGAGCGGCTGTTCTTCTCCCGGCTGGTGGAACTGGGGATACCGGTGGAGATCGAAAGCAATTTATGAAATTGCTTTCGATCTAATGAAGAATGAAGAATGATCAGTTTGCAGCCAATACAAGGTGTAGGTGAGGAGTAAAAAAGATGTACTGTGTATATTGCGGGGTAAAACTTCAGGAAGGGGCGGGGGAATGCCCCCTCTGCCATACGCCGGTAGTCAGCATACCCAGGCCGGGCGCGGCGGAGAAAAGCCTGTATCCGGACCGGCTTCCCCCGGAGGAGAAGCACGGAAGGGCGCTGCTGGTATGGCTCATCACATCGGTTATGGCGGCGGCCTGCCTGGGCTGCCTGATCTTCTGCCTGAGGACGAGCGGGGCGGTTTCCTGGTCCGGGTACGTGATGATGGGCGCGGCGCTGATCTGGGTGACACTGCTGTTTCCGCTGCTGTTCCGCAGGTACCGGCCCATGATCTTCCTGCCGGTGGACTTTGTGTGCCTGGCGGGATTCCTGCTGTATGTATGCCTGAAGAACGGTGACAGCTGGTTCCTGTCCTTCGCGTTCCCGGTAACAGGCATCGCCGGGATCCTGACGCTGCTGGGGGTGGCCATTTTCCGGTATATCCGGCAGGGACGGCTCCGGCTGCTGGGAATATACCTGGTCCTGATCGGCGCCAGTTTCATGCTGGTGGAGTTTTTCCAGAGTATCACCTTCGGAACTCCCATGTGGGTATGGTCGCTGTACTGTGTATGCGGGTTCGGCGCGCTGGGACTTTTCCTGTTCATCGCGACGCTGATACCGCCGCTCCACGCGTACCTGCGTAAGACTTTCTTTTTCTGATCTCATGTGACAGGCGGAACAAAACCCGCCTGTCACTCGTCTATAAAGGAGAAGGGCGGATGAGACTTCCGTCCCGGGGAGGGATAATGTTTTGCTGAGAAGGATGAGAGACATACTGCTTCTGTGCCTGGCGGCCTGCATGCTCCTGGTATGCGCGGCAGGCGCGGCGGAATCGATCCATGAAGAGGTCGAGAATCCCGCGTTTGACATGGAAGTGACCGTCGGCTACGACGGGATGATGACCTATGGCAAGGTTATGCCCGTACGGGTGCGGATCCGCAATTACGGGGATGATTTTGAGGGCATCCTGGCGATGAATGCCCATATGAATGCCAGGGAATACGACCGCTATGAAAAGGCGGTCGCGATTCCCGCGGGATCCCAGAGGGAATTTGAACTGTACCTGACGGTCTACGCGCGGCAGAACGCCTTTACCGCGGAACTGGTAAAGGACGGGGAAGTGATCTGCGCCGCCAACGGAAAACCCAGGACAGTCATCAATCCTTCTGCGATGCTGATCGGCGTGCTGAGCACCCGGCCGCAGAACCTGAAGAACCTGGATATTAACCGGGACAATGACACCCTGGCCCGGTATGAATACTGGAACACCATTCCACTGACAAAGGAAGTTTTCCCGGAGGAAGAGGAAGCGCTGGAAAGCTTCGGGATGCTGGTGGTGGATGATTTTGATCCGGCCGGCCTTTCGGAGAAGCAGCAGGCCGCACTGGACAAGTGGCTGCGCGCCGGGCGGGTCCTGCTGTGCGGCGGCGGAGCGAACGCCGGGCGCAATACCGCGTATTTCAGCGAATATACAGGCCTGGCCCTGGAAGGGATTACCTCTTCCGACAGTGTGGTGGCAAGCCTGGAACGGCTGATCAGCCGCAAGGAAAGCGGCAGGCAGGTGACGGCGGCGCTGGCACAGTACAGCGGCGCGGAAGCCCTGGGAAGCGACGCGGCCGGCAACGGACTGATCTGGCGGACCACTGTCGGATCCGGACGGATTTATACCGCTGCCTTTGAACTGGGCGATATGGCGCTGAACAGCGAGAACCTGATGCACTACTTCTGGCAGCAGCTGCTGGTGGACCAGGAACAGGATTTCTATTACACCCTGCTGAACAATTACGGAAAAAGCTATTCCAATACCGGCGTGAATGTGGATTCCTATATCCCGGTCCGGGCGGACAGCAGGATGCTGCCCGGTGTCCTGGCTGTGGCGGGAATGCTGGTGCTGGCCTGTATCCTGTGGTGGTTCCTGAAAAAGAAGGACCTGCGCCAGTGGATGTGGCTGGCGCTGCCGGCGCTTTCCATCCTGGCTGTTGCCGGAGTGCTGCTGCTGGCCGGCGGCGCGGAAACGAACCGGCCCCTGGCGGTTATCGCGGACAACCTGATCCAGGATTCTTCCGGCGTGATCAGCAGGTACAGCGGCATTTCGGTCGCGGTTCCTTCCTACGGCCGGCACAGCTACAGCCTGGAAGGGGAAACGCTGGAAACGCAGATTTATGATTATGTGGACTATGATGAGGAATCAGAAGAAAAGCAGGAACCGGTAACACTGAGGACCTGCTATACCGTTGACGGGCTGAAAAACCTGTCTGTGGAAAGCCTCCAGCCCTGGGATACAGTGCGCCTGACCGCCGAATCGACCGCGGACATCCAGGGAAAGATTGACGGCGTGATCTGGATGGAGGAAGACGGCCTTCACGGGGAAATTGTGAACGGAACGGACCTGAAGATGTCTGCCGGAAATGTGATTACAAACTACGGCTTCGCGTCGGTTCCTGCGCTGGCCCCGGGGGAAAAAGCCGGGTTCAGCCTGAAAAAAAGCGCTTTTGCGGATCCGAAGAATCCCAGTTTCAATGACGGGTTCATGTATCCGGAAAGCACGGTGGGCTTCTACGGGGTTATGCAGAGTGCCGTGGACCGCCCCAATGAAGGGGTAAAGCAGTATTATCCGGGAATGCCTGACGAGGAAGGCGCACTCAAGGAAATGATCAGCAACGCTTCGGACCGGATCGGCCAGAAACAGGGCGGACAGGGCTACGGCGCCTATGAAGCCCTGCTGTTTGTGTACTGCGCAAAGCCGGAAGGTATGAAACCACAGGACCTGCGGGTGGACGGAGCGCCGGTGGAGAAGCAGGCGGCCATTGCCATGCTGACCACGGAACTCAGCTACCAGGCGGTCGGCCGTACCGGGGTCGTCTTCCGCAGCGCGGGAATGGACATACCGGAATATGTGGGTACGTCCAGCAACCTGATGCCCGCCACGGTGGCACCAAAGAACGCGAAGACCATGTATTATTTCCAGCTGAGCGACAATCCCACGTTCCTGTTCACACTGAACGAACTGGCGGGCGTCCGGGTGGAAAGCCTGCAGGTGGTTGAGAATTCCTATTACGTGAACCAGGCAAAGGCGTACGCGCTGAACGCGGAGAAGCAGGAATGGGAAGAAATCCCGATCAACGCGGACATTAAAAACCCGGAACGCTACCTGGACGAAGAAGGAAGGCTGTATATCCAGTTCAGGCTGGACGGACAGGAAATGTACGCGGATATTGCCATGCCGATGATTAATCTGGAAGGGAGGCTGGAGCATGCTGAAAATTGAGCACCTGACGAAAAACTACGGTAAGTTTACCGCACTGCGGGACCTGAACCTGGAAATCCCGGCGGGCGCGCTCCACGGCTTTGTCGGGCCCAACGGCGCGGGAAAGACGACCACCATGCGGATCCTGGCCACCCTGATGAAACCCACCTCCGGCACCGCTTATGTGGACGGAACGGACGTGATCCGGGACGGACAGAAGGCCCGGAAACTGGTGGGATACATGCCGGACTTCTTCGGTGTGTATGACAGCCTGAAATGCTGGGAATACCTGGACTTTTATGCCCGGTGCTACCGGATCGGCCAGGCGGAACGGAAACGGATGACCCGGCAGCTGCTGGAGCTGGTCCAGCTGGAAGACAAGGAAAACGAGTATGTGGAAGCCCTTTCCCGGGGCATGAAGCAGCGGCTCTGCCTGGCCCGCAGCCTGATCCATGATCCGAAACTGCTGATCCTGGACGAGCCCGCGTCCGGTATGGACCCCCGGGCCAGGGCGGAAATGAAAAGCATTCTCCGCACGCTGCGGGAGATGGGCAAAACCGTGCTGATTTCATCCCATATCCTGCCGGAACTGGCGGAGATGTGCGACAGCCTGACAATCCTGGACCACGGCCAGCTGGTTTTTTCCGGCAGCGTGGAGGAACTGTCCGACAAGATGAACGGCAACGCGCCGCTGGATATCCGGCTGACGGAAGGCTGCGGCGAAGACAATGTGGAATCGGCAGTGCGCTGCCTGAAGGAACTGCCCGCGGTGAGGGAGATTACCCAGGAAGAACCGTTCCTGCTGCGGGTGCGGCTGGCGGAAGGGGAGGATGCCTGCCCGGACGTGCTCCGCCAGCTGGTGATGAAAGGTGTGCCGGTGTGTGATTTCCACCGGGCGCCCATGAACCTGGAGAAGGTCTTTATGGAGGTGACACAGGATGCTTAATCCGATCCTTGCCTTTTCGGCAACACGCCGCATGCGCTCCTTCCGGACCATGCTGATTGTGATTGCCTACATGGCGGCGCTGCTGACGCTGGCGCTGGTCATCCTCGGACCCTTCCTGGGCGGGAATGTTTACCTTACCGATACCGGCCGGAGTTCCATGGCTTACCTGCTCCTGATCGGAATCCAGTTTGGACTGCTGATCCTGATCGCGCCGGCCATGACTTCCGGCGCCATTGCCGGAGAGCGGGAAAGGCAGACGCTGGACCTGCTGCTGGTGACAAACACCGGATCATTCCGCATCCTGCTGGGCAAGGTGATGGAAAGCTTCGCCGTGCTGGCGCTGCTGATTGTCTGCGGCCTGCCGGTGATGAGCCTGTGCATGCTGACCGGGGGCATCACCATCGGGCAGATCCTGATCGGGGAGCTGTTCCTGCTGGCGGAAGCCTTCGCCTGCGTATCCGTGGGCGTGTTCTGCTCCGCCCTGTTCCGGAGCACCGTGGTCAGCGCTGTGATGAGCTACCTGATGATTATTGTGATCGGCGTTGTGACAGCCCTGCCGATGGTGTTCGGTTATCCGCGGGCGATCACAGACGTGGTTTACGGCAAGGCGCAGTACGCGGCGCTGACTGCCGCCGGCGCGCGGGCCATGATCCCGGCGCTGATGTACCTGAATCCCGGCTTCGGGCTGCTGGCCCTGGTGCAGGGAGAAACCCATGCCTTCTCTGATATGGCAAGCCGGCTGGGCTGGGGGCGGATTTATGCCACCTGGCTGATGGGAGACCGGGCGGGATGGATTTTTGTCGCGCTGGCCTGTGCCTGCGCCATGCTGGTGGTTTCCTTCGCACTGCTGGGAATCGCTTCCCTGCTGATCAGGCGGGGCGGGAAAAAGAACGCGTAATCCGGGAACACAGGCTGACACGGACTGTGCTGCAACCGGAACAGATATTAAGGACAAGATGGAGAGCGCGTAGCACAATGACGCGTTATGAGTTATGAATCATGAACTGAAACAGGCATTGCGCCCGGTGAAGGGACGGCTGCGATGGAACCGCCTGCTGCGCGGCGCCGCGGCCGGCCTGGCCGCGGGGCTGTGCGGGGCTGCGCTGCTGCAGGCGGTCTCGTTTTTCGCTCCTGTTCCGGACCGCGGAATATGGGCGGCGGGACTGGCGGCGGCCGCGGTACTGCTGGCAGCCCTGGGGAACGCGGCGCGGCCGGTGAAAAACACGGAAGCCGCGGAAGCGGCGGACGCCTGCGGCCTGAAGGAACGGACCATTACTGCCCTGGAAGGCACGGAAGACGATCCGGTCCGGCAGCTGCAGCGGCAGGACGCCTGCGAGGCCCTGCGGAAGCTGGACGTGAAAATGATCCGTCCGGGCAGCGTGAAGAAAGCGCTTTTTACCGCGCTGGGCTGCGCGGTGATGCTGGGAATCCTGCTGATGGTTCCGAGTCCGCAGGATTCAGAAGCGGCCGCGCAGAAAGCGCTGAGCCGGACCCTGCGGGAAGGCCGGGAGGCCATTGCCCAGGCGGCGGAGGAAGATGAAGCCGGCCTGACGGATGAGGAAAAAAGCGAACTGAGGAAGATTACCGCTGACCTGAACCGGGAACTGGGTGAAAGCCGGGACGCGGCGGACGCGCTGGTGGCGCTGGACAAAGCGGAACAGCGGCTGGAACAGTTCAGGAAGCAGACCGCCGGAGAAGCCGGGGAAGCCATGAACGCGGCTGCCGGCAGCACCGGAACGGATGAAGCCCGGACCGGAAAGAACGGACAGGAAGGATCTGACGCGGCAGCGAACGCTGAAGCAGGAGCGGAAGGATCCGGCGCCACTGCCCAGGCCGGTGACGGACAGCAGGGCAGCACTTCCGCCGGTATGAAAGCCTCGGCTTCCCAGATGCAGACGCTGGCAGCGCTGGCGGCGCTGCAGAACGCGGTGAATCCGTCCGCCTCCGGAATGAGCGGACAGGCCGGCATGATGGGAGCCCAGGGGCAACAGGGCCGTCAAAGCGGGGCCGGCCAGGGCGGACAGCCCGGCGGGAAACGTGCCGGAAACGGAGCCGGCGAAGGCACCACCAATGAGGACCAGTCCGGCAGCGGGCAGAAAGGCGGCGGGGAACATGCCCCCGGCAGCCGCAGCCCGAGGTTCAAGGAAGCAGAGTATGAGACCATCTATGATCCGGAGCATATTGATAAAGCCCGGCAGGATGTGCAGACAGAACAGTTCCGGCTGGGTGACGAGGATTCGCTCCAGCTGGAAACCGGCCCCGGAAAGGGCAGCGTCAGCGGAGACGTTCCCTGGAGCGACGCGCTGCAGGAGTACGCGGATACGGAAGCACGCTCCGCGGACCGGGAGAACCTGACGGTACAGGAACGGCAGTGGGTGAACAGTTATTTTTCCCTGCTGACGGAACAGAAGTAAATATGAATTCATAATTCAGAATTCATAATGATAAGTAACTGCGTAAAGTATGAGATTTGTTGCTGACAAGCATGCTGAAAGGAAAGAAGACCATGAGTGAGCAGATTAACGCCGTGGAGAAATTCGCGGGGCAGTATGAGCAGATCAGGACGGAAATTGCCAAGGAAATGATCGGCCAGGCAGACGTGGTGGAACACCTGCTGCTGGCGGTGATTGCCGGCGGCAACGTGCTGCTGGAAGGTGTGCCGGGACTGGGCAAGACCCACCTGGTGCGGGTGCTGGGGAAGGTGCTGGATCTTCCGTTCTCCCGCATTCAGTTTACGCCGGACCTGATGCCGGCGGATATTACCGGTACCAATATCCTGGTGCGCACTGAGGAAGGCAACGCCTTCCGCTTCCAGCAGGGCCCGCTGTTCTCCTCCATCGTGCTGGCGGACGAAATCAACCGCGCGACCCCCAAGACGCAGGCTGCCCTGCTGGAGGCGATGCAGGAGCATTCCGTGACCGTGGCCGGGGAAACCCGGAGACTGCCGGAACCCTATTTTGTGCTGGCCACCCAGAACCCGGTGGAGCAGGAAGGTACCTACCCGCTGCCTGAAGCGCAGCTGGACCGCTTCCTGTTCAAGGTGCTGGTGCCCTTCCCGACGCTGGAGGAGCTGGGCGCCATCGTGGACCTGACCGTGAAGGACGGCGGAAGCGAGGCGCAGCGGGTGATTGGCGCGGAGGAACTGCTGGCCATGCGGGCGGCTGCCCGCAGCGTGCCGATTGCTGCCAGCGTGCAGGAATACGCGCTGCGGCTGGTACTGGCCACGCATCCGGAAACCCCGGATGCTCCGGAGGCCGCGAAGAAATACCTGCGTTTCGGCGCCAGCCCCCGTGCGGCGCAGGCGCTGCTTTCCGTAGCCCGGGTCCGGGCACTGGCGAAGGGCCGCTTCAATGTGGCCTATGAGGATATCCGCTTCGCGGCGCCGGCCTGCCTGAGGCACCGCGCGGCCCTGAACTTTGAGGCGGTTACCGCGGGAAAGGATATGGAGTCGGTACTGGCGGACATCCTGGCGGCGGTGGCGGAGAAATAAAATGTTGACAGATGCTTTTCTGAACCGGCTGGACAGCCTGCGGCTGAGCATGCGCGGGAGAGCGCAGGGCGGCGCGGGCGGAAGCCGGAGATCCCGGCAGACCGGTTCCTCGGCGGAGTTTTCCGACTACCGGGAGTATATCCCGGGCGATGATATCCGCCGGCTGGACTGGAACGCCTTTGCCCGGTTTGACAAGCTTTTCCTGAAGCTGTTTATGGAGGAACAGGAGTCCCAGGTGACGATCCTGCTGGATGCCAGCGCTTCCATGGAAGCCAAATGGAAGGCGGCCCGGGCCGCGGCTGAAGCGGTGGGGTACCTGGCGCTGACGGGCGGGGACAGGCTCAGCCTGCAGTGCCTGAAGGACGGGCGGGCCCTGCGCGCCCCGATGCTCGCGGGGCGGGCGGCGTTTCCACGGCTGACCGGTTTCCTGGACGGCTGTGTTCCGGACGGAAAGGAAGGCAGCCTGACAGACGCGGTCAGGCACACGGAAGGTCTGAAGAAAGGCCTGTGCTTCCTGATTACCGACGGATATACGGAGGACGCGCTGAAGGAGATCCTGGACTACCTGCGCTACCTGAGGCAGGAAACCGCGGTGATCCAGGTGCTTTCCGGCGGGGAACTCCGGCCGGACCTGGAAGGGGCCGTGAAACTGACGGACAGCGAGAGCGGCGAGCAGATCGACCTGCTGGCGGACCGCAGCGCGCTGGACGCCTACAGGGACGCGCTGGAGGCTTTCCTGAAAGAGGTGCGGGGCAACTGCTCCTCCCGGGAGGCTGCCCACCTGCTGCTGGACAGCGAGGAACCCTTTGAGGAATGTTTCATTCCACTGCTGTCACGGAACGGAATGATTTAAAAATCCTGAAACCGGAATGATTCATTCCGGCATCAGGATTTGAAATTCATAATTCATAATTCATAATGATCAGTTGCAGAACAAAGCAAACTGAGAACACAGAATTCGAAGATAAAGGTTTTGGAGAATGATTCGATTTTTATTCCCGGGCTTTGCCTGGGCGCTGGCCGCACCGGCCGCCATCCTGGTGCTGTACCTGCTGCGGCGGAGATTTCAGCCGCGGCAGGTTCCGTCTGTGTTTCTCTGGCGGAAAAGCGTAAAGGATTACGCGGCCAACCGGCCTTTCCAGAAGCTGATGAAGAACCTGCTGCTGCCGCTGCAGATTCTCGCGGCCCTCGCGCTGGCGCTGGCGCTGATGCGGCCCGCGGTTCCCGGAGGAACCGCCGGGCGAACGGTGATGGTGTTTGACGTTTCCGGCAGCATGCAGGCGGAAACCGCCGGGCGCAGCCGGATCCGGACGGCGAAGGAGGAAGCCCTGCAGCTTCTCCGGTCCCTGCCGGCGGAGGAACAGGTTACCGTGCTGGCGGCAGGCGAAGAGACGGAACGCCTCGCGTTTTCCGTAAACAAGGAAGAGGCGGAAAAGGCTATTGCTTCCATTGAGTGCGGACGGGGGACCGCAGACCTGAACCGGGCGCTGACACTGGCGGACGCCATTGCCAAAGACGGGGAAAAGGAAACCGGCGCCAGTGTGGTGGTGTTTTCCGACACGTTCCGCCGGGAACAGGCAAACAACCGGGGAGACGCCTTTGCACTGACAGTGATCAACTGCGGCGAAGGGGAGGACAACCGGGCGGTATATTCCCTGGAAGCCGCGAACGGACAGGCTTATGCCCGGGTGGCAAACTACGGTGAAGCCTGCAGCGTCTCGCTGGTCTGCGAGGCGGACGGCGTGCTCTGCGACGCGCTGGAGACGGAGATTCCCGCAGGGGAAACCGCGGGCGTTGCTTTCAGCATTCCCGAAACGGCACAGCGTGTCCGGGTAAGCCTGCGGGAAAAGGATGCCCTTGCGGCGGACAATACGGCGGAAGCCGCTGTAAAGCAGGAAAAGAAACGGAAGGCCGCGGTGACCTCTGACAGTGTTTTCCTGGAAAGCGCGCTCCGGGTCCGGCCGGACCTGACGGTGCTCCGGACAGAGGTGGACGCGCTGCCTTCCACGGAGGCGGACCTGTATATACTCGGCTCCTCACCGCTGATTGTGACGCGGACCCTGCCGGAGGCGGGATATGATCCCGCCGGGACGTCGTTCGGGCCTTTCAGCTGGAAGGAAACGGAAACCGAAGTAAAAGGCAGCCCCACGGCGGCCATTAACGAGAGTCCGCTGACCGGCGGACTGACAATGAAGAACGTGTTCTTCCGCAGCATCCGCCCCGTTACGGGCGGACGGGCAGCGGTGACCCTGAACGGGGAACCGGTGATTGCCTATGCTGACGGAACGGCCGTGATCGGCTTTGACCTGCATAATTCCAACCTGCCCCTGAAATACGATTTTCCTGTGCTGATCCAGAACATCCTGGACTGGATGCTGCCGGCGGAGACGGAAGGGGAAGCGGAAACCGAAGCGCCGATGCCTATGGCGGAAAGCGATGTGCGCATTGTCGCGCCTGACGATATGGCGGACGCGCACCGGGTACAGAATGAACAGGGAAGGGAACTGACCGGCATCCTGCTGGCACTGTTCCTGCTCCTGATGCTGGCGGAAATGGGGGTGAGCCGTTATGTCGGTTGAGTTTATGCATCCGCTGCGGCTGATCGCCCTGCCGGTCTGCGCCGCGGTGATCTTTGTTTTGTGTATGCTGCGGAAGAGCCGTTCCCGGAAGGAACGGATCTCCCATATCCTGAGGTATGTGATTATTACCCTGGCTGTGCTGGCACTGGCCGGAACGAGCCTGCTGAGCGCCAGCCCGGACCGGACGGCGTTCCTGCTGGTGGACGTTTCCGCCTCCGTGAGCGAGGAAGAGACCCTGAGGCTGGCGCAGGAAGCGCTGGAAGCCGCCGGGAACCGGCGGACCGGCGTGATTGCCTTCGGCGGGAATGCCGCCGTGGAAAGGTCCCTGAACCAGACAACGCCGCTGAATGAATTTTCCGCGCAGGTGGACCGGTCCGGCAGCGACCTGAACAGCGCGCTGCAGCTGGCATCGGCCCTGCTTCCGGCGGACTCCAACGGCGGCATTGCCGTGATCAGCGACGGGCGGATTACCGGGGAGGAAAACCTCCTGAGCGCCGCGGGCGGCGTGCCTGTGAACGTCCTGAAAACGGAACCCCGCAGCGGAACAGACGCGCAGGTTACCTCCGTGTCCGTACCGTCCTCCCTGTACACGGGACAGAAATATACGACAACGGTTACCGTGCACGCGAACGCAGCCGGGGAAGCAGTGCTGCTGCTGACCCGGGACCGGGGCGAAGCCCAGAGCCGGACGGTGACGCTGCGCCGCGGGGAAAACACCTTCGCCTTTGAATCTGTGGCGGGCAGCGCCGGTGTCAGCACCGTGGAAGCCCAGGTGATCCTGAACGGGGATACCCTGTCCGCCAATGATACCGGCGCCGCGTATACCGTGGTTGCCGGCGAACCCTCCGTGCTGATCGCGGAAGGGAAGAACGGCTCCGGCGCGGCACTGGACAAAATGCTGAAAGCCGCGGGCATGCAGACCCGCGTGCAGCCGGCGTCCATGCTGACGGAACAGGCTGCCGAACTGATGCCCTATCACGCGGTGGCACTGGTGAACGTGGATGCCGACCTGCTGAGCGACGGACAGACTGCCGCCCTGGACGCGGCGGCGAAAGAACTGGGAATCGGCGTGGCCGTATTCGGCGGTGACGAAAGCTATGCCCTGGGCGGATACCGGGGCAGCGCGCTGGAGAACATGCTGCCGGTGACCATTGACGTGCGGAACCGGATGGAACTGCCGACAACGGCCCTGGTACTCTGTATTGACAAGTCCGGGTCCATGACGGAAAGCTCTTTCGGCGTGACCCGGCTGCAGCTGGCCCGGGAAGCGGCCTGCGCGGCCCTGGAGGTCCTGAACGAACGGGACCAGGCCGGCGTGATCGATTTTGACGATGCCGGGAAGTGGGTGGTCCCCCTCAGCAATGTGACGGACGTTACCGCCATGCAGGAGCAGGTGGCCACCATCCGGCCCGGCGGCGGAACGGCTTTCTATTCCCCGCTGCTGATGGCCTATGAAGCCCTGAAACCGGTCCAGGCCCAGTATAAGCATGTGATTTTCCTGACGGACGGCGAGGCCGGGGATACCGGCTATATGGACGTGGTCCGCAGGATGGCGGCCAGCGGCATTACGGTGACCACTGTGGCCGTGGGCGAAGGGGCGGACTACAACGGGCTGAAAAAGATGGCGGAGACCGGTGAGGGCCGGATGTATATTGCCGGTCCCTTTGACAGCCTGCCCAAGATCTTTACCAAGGAAACCATGATGATCGCGGGAGCCTATGTGCAGAACCGCGTCTTTACCCCCGCGATTACGGATCCGTCCATGACAGATTTTCCGGGATTCCCGGAACTGGGCGGATACCTGGCTGTGACAGAAAAACCCCTGGCCACGGTTTCCCTCTGCAGCGACCGGCAGGATCCGATCCTGGCCTGGTGGCAGTACGGGGCGGGCAGGGTGCTGTGCTGGACCAGTGACATACAGGGCGGCTGGAGCAGCGCCTTCCTGGCCTGGGACAGGGCGGCGGAGTTTTTCTCCGGCCTGGTTTCCTTTATCCTGCCGGACCGTTCCGGCAACGGGGAAATTACGCTGGAAGACGGCCGTATGACCTGGGAAACCGACGCCCCCGGCGAGGCTTCCGCAGCCTCCGTGACGGTGGTCCGTCCGGACGGGGAACGGGAAACCCTGCGGCTGGAGCGGGTTTCCGACACCCGCTTTGAAGGAAAAGCGGACACAGGCATTGCCGGCGCCTACGCCATGCGGATTGAGATGGAAGACGGCCGGGGCAATGTGATACAGACCTCCGAAGGCGGGGACGTGGTATCCTGGACCTCGGAATATGACCAGCGGCGGGAGGATACCGGCGCGCTGGAAACCCTGGCCCGGGAAACCGGCGGACAGGTGTGCGGATCACCGAAGGAACTGCTGGAACTGCCGGACACCGCCGCCCGGAAACGAAGGGACCTGATGCCCCTGCTGGCAGGACTGGCCCTGCTGCTGTTCCTGTTTGACGCAGCCCAGCGGAGACTGGACATTTTCCGGGAACCGGTGAAGAAAGAAGCTGCGGAGGAGACAAAGCAGGAAGTGCCGGCCGTGAAGAAACCGAAAAAGGAACCGGCGAAGAAAAAACCGGAGCAGGAGGCACCCGCCGCGGCGGACGTCCTCTGGCAGCAGATGAAGAACAAGAAGAAGCTGTAGCGCAAGCTGCAGCTTTTTTCAATTCATAATTCATAATTATATTTACTTACCGATCCATTGGGGAAATGTACAGGTAATTATTCGTTTTTCCTGTTTCGTTTCTGGATTCTGAAAATTGGTGCTGTGTATACAGAGTAGATTTTAGGGGCAGGATGGGTTATGATAGAGACGGGAAAGAATCATTATAAAGAATTGTGAATTGTGAAGTATGAAACATGAATTATTGCAGGCCTATATCCAGGCACTTCTGCCGGAACGGGAAAGGTACCTGCACCAGCACGCGCTGAACAAGGTGCGGGTGATTACCCGCAGCATGAAGCCGGCGGAAAAGGAGGCCTACCTGCAGGGAGAGGCTTTCCAGAATACCCTGCGCCAGCTGCAGCGGCGGGACAAGGTCTGGCAGGGACTGCTTCGGGGAGAGCTGATGCTTTCCGGGGACAGGGCGGAATTTGACCGGCTGGAGCGCCTGATTGAAAAGGAACTGCAGGAGGGCCGGAAAATCGACCTGGCATTTCTGCGTACAGTTGAAAAAAGCAAGGTTTCGCTGGACAAAGCCTACGAGGCACTGCGGATTATACGGGAAGGCGAACTGAGGCAATGGTTTGACGACGGAATCGGCCTGCTGACTTCCCGGGCGGAGAACCGGGTGGTCCTCTGGCTGCGCAGCGGGGACCACAGTACCCGGATCAGGGATGAAGAGGCGGAGACGGAACGTTCCGTGGTCCGGCGGGTGATGGAAAAGGAACTGCCGGGCGGACTGACCCCCAAGAGCGTTGATCGGGCTTTCCAGCCGGGATCGCTGGGCGGATACCTGCGGGCGGAAGCCGGAAAGCAGTTCCCGGAGCTGAACTCCTGCCGGGCTGTGCGCCTGCCCTCCGGGGAGACGGTGGCCGCCGCGGTGCGCAGGGAGGCGGACCGGTGCGGACGGCTGGTTTTCAATGCCCTTGAAAAGCGATTCTCCCGGGAACGGCTCCGGCGGCTGCTGGAGAAGAACCCGGGACTGATCCGCCTGCAGAAAAAGGCGGACGCGGCATATGAGCGGGAAAAGCGCATCCGCGCGGCGCTGCTGGACGCGATCCCGGAACACTACCGGGACCTGTATCCACTGGCCCGGCAGATGAAGAGGAAGTTTTACCTTCACCTGGGGCCGACCAATTCAGGAAAAACTTATGAGGGGGTGCAGCGGCTGCACGGCGCCCGGAACGGCCTGTATCTCGGCCCGCTGCGCCTGCTGGCCGCGGAGCAGTTTGAGACGCTGAACCTGGCGGACGTGCCCTGCTCGCTGGTGACGGGCGAGGAACAGATTCGCGTGCCCTTCAGCCGGGTGCAGTCCTCCACTGTTGAGATGGCGGACCTGCAGACCCGCTATGACGTGGCGGTGATTGATGAGTGCCAGATGATCGCGGACAGGGACCGGGGCGGCGCGTGGACCGCGGCGATCCTGGGCCTGTGCGCGGACGAAATCCATGCCTGCGCCTCGCCTGACGCGGAAGCGCTGCTGACCCGGATTATTGAGGACTGCGGGGACGAACTGACCGTGGTGCGGCATGAGCGGATGACCCCGCTGGAGGTGGAGAAGGAAGGATTCCAGTTCCCGACCTCCGTGCGGCAGGGGGACGCGCTGATCGTTTTCTCCAAGGCGCGGGTGCACGCGGTGGCGGCAGAACTGAAAACACGGGGCTACAAGGTGTCCCTGATTTACGGCGCGCTGCCGCCGGACGTAAGGCGCAACCAGGCGGACCGCTTCCACCGGGGCGAAACGGAGGTGGTGGTTTCCACGGACGCCATCGCCATGGGCATGAACCTGCCGATCCGGCGGGTGGTGTTCCTGGAATCGGAGAAATACGACGGGGACATCGTCCGGACACTGACGGACTCTGAAATCAAACAGATTGCCGGCCGGGCGGGCCGGTTCGGGAAATATGAGATCGGCTATGTGAACGCTTTCGGATTCCGGCAGGAGGTGGCGCGGGCCATGGCCAGGCCGCTGCTTCCGCTGACGGAGGGCGTCATCGGCTTCCCGGAATCCCTGCTGGGCATTCCGCTGCCGCTGACCGGCATCCTGGACCAGTG
>JAEEGL015149371.1_pt1 | contig 20414 bp, 11 predicted proteins | sample 9134231 | NCBI WGS metagenome assembly JAEEGL01 (sample SAMN16246548, study PRJNA631951) | gut metagenome | biome: gut microbiome; feature: rumen; material: fiber-attached | host: Bos | place: Iran: Karaj | collected 2018-10 | reverse complement strand
CGGAGTCGGTGGTTCGTGAGTTTATAGGCAAGCACACCGACTGGATTCAGCGGGCGCAGGAACGAACACTTGAGCGTGAACAAACGCGGCGCGACTTCTATGCCCAGCTAACTCTCCAGACTCGTGCGCAACGTCAGGCGGCGGAGGCGCGACTCGATGCCTTGGTGCGTCCCATGATAGAACGCTATGCTTCGCAGATGGGTGTTCGTCCGCAGTTTCTCTACTATCGAGCCACTCGTTCCCGATGGGGCTTGTGCCACACGGGGCGTGGTGCCATCTGCCTAAGCCTCTATCTGCTCCTGATGCCCGAATGGTGCATCGAGCACACGGTCGTTCACGAGATGTGCCACCTGCTTGTGCCCAATCATGGTCCTCGTTTTCACGCTCTCATGGACCGCTACTTTCCCCGATGGCGTGAAGCCCGTGCCGAGATGCGCCGCGTGAGCCGCATGGAAGACTGAAACCTCTGTGAATTGTCACGCTGAGGTCTTGTCGTGAGAAATATTCATAAGCGTTAATTGCATACTAAGATGTGTCATGATTGAATGACACAGTCTATTTTTTGTAGCCTGCAGACTGATCAACACAATCAATATATTGACGGCACATCCGTCAACGGCTTGACGGTACCTCCGTCAATACTTTGACGGAACTACCGTCAAAGTATTGTGACGGAAATAGTTTTGTAACCTGTTGATAAATAGATTGTGGAGATGTCGCTCACACCTTAAAATATGCGATTTTTAGGCTCTTTTTGTTGTGCTCCATACGCCTAAATGTGTCAAAATCGCCTCTTTCTGCTCCGTTGCGAGTTTATAAAGCCCCGATTTTAGCGTAAAAGATCGAATCCGTTAAGGCGTATTTGACCTCATTTTTTCGTCTAAAACCCGTTTCTGGTCGATTATCTGTCACATCTATCACTCATCCCTCACACGTAGAGCCCTGATAAACACTGCCCTTGTGACAGAGTGACAGATGTGACAGATGTTTTATGCATTTAGGTGTGTTTTTACTAATGCACACTTGTTAGCCTGCAGTGATTCATATCTTCGCCTCATATCGTGAGGAAATTATAATTTTCGGTTATTTGTGGTGTTTTCATTCGGTGATTTATGGCGCTTTTGTTCGGTTATTTGTGGCGGTTTTATTCAGCAAACCATGGTAGAAATTCTGTAGGTCATAGGCAGATAATGCGAAAGCTTTTGTTTGCTGGCGTACGCTTCTCGTTATTTCCTTACCACCAATATGCTCAGTTCGTAGAGGAGATAGACGGGAACGGAGACGAGGGAAAGGGTGAAAGCATCGCTGGTGGGGGTGATGATGGCGGAAGCGATGACAATGGCCAGGAGAGCGTGGCGACGATACTTACGCATGACGGGGGCAGTGAGCAACCCAAAGCGCCCGAGGAGCCAGCTGACGACGGGCAGTTCAAAAAGGACACCCAAAAGCAGACTGAGCATCAGCAGGGTGTCGATATAGCTCTCGAGGGAAATGAGGTTGGAAACTTCCGCTGATACCTGATAGTTGCCAAGGAAACTGACAGTGAAGGGGAAGATGACAAAATAAGAAAAAAGTACCCCGAGCGTGAACATCAAATAGCCACTCAGGACGAGTCGCAGGGCGAGACGTCGCTCCTGTTGGTAGAGTCCTGGGGATATAAAGTGGAAGAGTTGGTATAGGATGTAGGGCATGGCCCCAATGAGTCCTACATAAAAGGAAACCATCATGTGGGTGACGAACTGGCCTGTGACAGCTGTGTTGATGAGTTGCAGATCATTACCTTTAGGATGTAGGACAATGGTAAAGACCTCGTCCTTGAACACAAAAGCGACAACCATAAGCAGGAGCGTGACCAGAAAGCACCGGATAATCACGCTCCGCAGTTCGTCGAGATGGTCCCAGAAAGTCATGGGAAGGGTGGTGAAGGGTTAAAGGTGAAGAGTGAAGGATGAAGGGTGAAGTGCCAAGTCGCGACGGAACTCGACCGAAGGTCAAGGATGAAAGATTACTTGGTTTCCTCCTTCTTCTCTTCAGTCTTCTCGTCTTCTACTTTCAACTTGTCTTCGGTCTCGTTCATGCCATCCTTGAAGGCTTTCACGCCCTGCCCCATGCCACGCATGAGTTCGGGAATCTTCTTGCCTCCGAAGAAAACGAGCACGATGATCAATATGACAATAATCTCTTGCATTCCGAAGCCACCTATAAAGAGTAAGTTGTTCATATTTTTATAATTAAGAATTAAGAGTTAAGAATTAGAGTTTGTTTTGCTTTAGGTCCTCGACAAACTTGTCGATGCGCTGCATTTCGCGAGGTATGTTAATGCGTTGCGGACAATGTTCCACACATTTTCCACACCCAATGCAATGGTTGGCTTGGCGCAAACGTGGCACAGAACGGTCGTAGCCCACGAGGAAGGCCTTGCGTGCCTTGTGATAGTTCGCCGATTGCTGGTCTTCTGACACGTTCCCCTCGTTGACGCACTTGTTGTAATGCACGAATATGGCCGGTATGTTCAGTCCGTAGGGACATGGCATGCAATATTTGCAATCGTTGCAGGGGATAGAAGGATAGCTGACATAGAGGTTTGCCACCTCAGTCTCCAACCATTGCTGTTCCTCCTCTGTCAATGCTTCCAATGGAGAGAATGTGCGCAGGTTGTCTTGCAGGTGTTCCATGTAGGTCATGCCAGAGAGCACTGTCAGTATGCGTGGCTTCGTGCCAGCATATCGGAATGCCCATGAGGCCACACTGTCTTCGGGTCGTTTGCTCTTGAGGGTGGCCACAATGTGGTTGGGCATCTTCACCAGACGTCCGCCCAAAAGGGGTTCCATGATGACAATGGGAATGTTGCGTTTGTCGAGTTCGTTGTAGAGATATTCGGCATCGGTGTTGCTCCTGTTCGTCTCGTTAGCCAGGTGCCAATCCACATAGTTCATCTGTATCTGCACAAAGTCCCAGTGATATTTGTCGTGGTTGGCAAGAAGATAGTCGAACACCTCAATGTCGCCATGATACGAGAATCCGAGGTTGCGTATCACCCCTTCTTCGCGTTTCTTCAGTAGGTAGTCAAGCAAACCATTGTCCAGATATCGTGTGTTCAGGGCATCCATGCCTCCCATGCCGACTGCGTGAAGCAGCAGGTAGTCGATGTAGTCAGTCTGGAGGTATTTCAATGAGTTCTCAAACATCTTCACACCTTCCTTAAACGACCACTGTTCAGGTGAGAAGTTAGAAAGTTTTGTGGCAATGTAGTATTTGTCACGTGGATAACCGCTTGCTACAAGTGCCGTTCCAGTGCTGGCTTCACTCTCGCCGCGACAATACGCAGGACTGGTGTCGAAGTAGTTGACGCCATGGTCAAGGGCATACTTGACTTGACGGTTCACTTCCTCTTGGTCAATCTCCTCGGGTGCTGGGGTACCGTCTTTGGATGGTTTCTGTGGCTTGTCGGGCAAACGCATCATGCCATATCCCAGCAATGAAACGTGGTCACCCGATGTCGGATTTTCACGATAGGTCATCTTGTCCGTGGGGACATCACCCGTGTGGTGCCCTAACGGATCGAGGTTCTTGTCCTTCTTCAAACCGCAACTTGCCAAAGCAGCTGTAGAGGCTCCAGCACCTAATATCTTGATAAAATCTCTTCTTTTCACTAGTACTATGAATTATGCATTATGAATTGTGCATTTAAATCTCACGGTGTGTTTCATGTCCTTCGACATAGATGGCACTGAAGGGACGGGCGGGACAAAGGTTCTCGCAAGCACCGCACCCAATGCACATTTCTTCGTTGATGGCAGGCACCCATTTCTCTTCATCCTCCTCCAGGGGCACCATCTCGATGGCTCCCGTGGGGCAGTGACGGGCACAGTTGCCGCACTCCACTTCGTCGGTAAGTATAACGCAGTTTTTCCGCACCCATACCGCATGGCCTATCTGCTGGGCACTCTTCTCCTCGATGGTGATGGGTTGAATGGCGCCTGTGGGACATACCTGCGAGCAACGGTTGCACTCGGGGCGACAATAGCCCTTGTCGTATTGCATGACTGGTTGCATCAAGTGTTCCAAATATTTGCTGGGGCGCAACACCTGGTTGGGGCAATTCGCAATGCAAAGTTGACAAGCTGTGCAATGTTGTGCGAAATGCTTGGCAGAGAGTGCTCCGGGAGGTGTCAGTGGAGTCTTGCGCTCGGGGTTCACCTTGTCTTCGATGGTTGCCAAACCACCGTCCACGGTTTTTGCAGCAGCTTCAATGGTGGCGGCCGAAGTGACTAAGGCAAGTCCCTTTACAAAGTTGCGCCGGTCGGAATCGATGGGTGTTTGCTCAGGATTTCCTGATTCTTCAGCTTTCCGCAGCCGGAACCCGAACTTCACGGCTCCTTGTCGGCAAACTTCCATACAGTCGCCACAGGTGACGCAACGGGTCATGTCCACATGGTGGTTCTTGGCATCGATGCAGCTTGCCTTGCAGTTGCGTGCACACAGGCCGCAGCCATTGCACTTGTTTTTGTCGAACACAGGACCGAAAAGTGAGAAGTGACTGACATAGCCCAGTACCGTGCCAACGGGACAAATGGTGTTGCAATACGTTCTTCCGCCGCGCCAGGCAAGAATGGCGATGATAATGAATGTTCCGATGGCAACACCAAGTGAAACTGCCGACCGCATCCACACATCCACTGAGTAGAACATATATGATTCGTAGTGTTCTGCAATCGCTGCCAGTCCGTTGTTTGCCCAAAGATATAGCGGCTGCATCAGGCTGGTGGCAATGCGCCCGTAGGCACTATAGGGGGCGATGAAGATGGCAAGTGTGTTCAGTCCTGCAATCATCAGAATCAGGAATAGCAAAAGCACCAGGGCACGCAACACGCGCTTTGTGGGCGAGTAGGCGTATTTGTTTGCCAACTTGGTTTTCTTGTTGCGGAACATCTTTCGTTTGCTCACCCAGGCAATGATGTCCTGCATCACGCCCAGCGGACATACGACAGAGCAATAGATGCGCCCCACTAACAAGGTCAGTATGACGAGTCCCACAATGACTGCCACATTCAAAGCCAGTATGGCAGGCAGGAACTGAAGCTTTGCCATCCAGGCAAGATAGTGTTGGGCCGTCCCCGTGAAGTCTAGGAAGAGCAAGGTTATGCCCACCCAGAAGATGACGGCAAGTGTTATGCGGATTTTTCGAAGCATCTTAGTTGGGTTGATAGTTATTTGATCAAGATTTTCTTTCCGTTTACTATATACAGTCCGCGGGTTGGTTTCGTAACACGACGACCAGAGAGATCGTAGCATTCGCCATCTGCCCGTTTGCCACTTACCAATTCCTCATTCATAATCTCATCGATTCCCGTTCCTCCTTCGCCCTTGGTGAAGTCTGTGACACGGTTGAGCATTGTGTACAAGGCACGTACATCGGTGTTGGAGAGTTCGCGGTTATATATCATCACATCATCGATGTAGCAGTCTGCCGAACCCCATGGCGACCCTTGTCCGAGCAAGAAATAGTTCATGCCAGTTACCTTGCTGATGACATCGGCATAGGGAAGTTCCCTGACTTTCGTGGTTCCACTGCTACTTGCCACACTGTGTGGCGTCTTGTTGGCGCCGTTGACATAAATGCGTACGCCGCATGTGGGGCCTACGGTGACGGTTACCAGTGCCCATTGCCCCACGGGGATGTCGGTGTAGGCTGTTTCCGTAGGATAGTTGATGTCGAAGGTGGTGCCAGCATTGTCGTCGTAGCCGATGAAGGCATTGCCCGTGAGGTAGAACTTGGCCACAGATGCGGCTGTTGATATGCTCTTGGAGAAGCCCCAGATGGCATCCCACATATTGTCATCCGTGCGTTTAACCCACATGCTGACGGTGAATCCTTCCAGATCGGAAAATCCCAGTAGGGGATTATTCATGCGGGTGCATGAGTTGCTACCCTTTATTCCGAACGATTGGTGAAGCACCTTGCCAAAGCGGTCGTAATCCTCGAGGAATGTGGGCTTGGTGCCTGTGGTGCCCAATATGGTGCGGTCCTCGGTGTTGTAAGCATTGTAGCAAGGAGAACTATTCATGTCATAATATGCCACAAGTCCGCCCAAATAGTCGCCTGAAGGTGTGGTGGCACGTTGTGCCTTGATATCGTATGTCTGTTCCCAGAAATAGTCGCGGCATTGGAGTCGGGCTGTCAGCGTTACGTCGGTCAGTACGTCGGCAGGAGAATACTTACCAGTCTCATCAATCACGTCGGGTCGCGATGAAGTCCATGTCAGTTCTGTGTTTTCCACGGTGGGGAACATAAGACTGATGTTGCCGTTGTATGTGGTGCCCGATTTTACATTGATGGTGTTGTTCAGGTAGTTGTAGGCAACGGCATATTTGGGCTTCAGTTTATATCCCCAAACCGGCACGCCGTTAGTAGCCACTGCTGTGAATGCCAGCGCCTCCAATGATGTCGTTTTGTAGTTTGCTGTCGTGGCTCCATTGATATGTTGGTCAATCAGCACTCCGTAATAATATATTGTGCCCAGTTTCAGGGTCAGGTATGACGTGCCCTCCTTCACGCTCCATGTGCCCGTGTAGGCTCCACTCACCGTGCCGTCAGCCTCCAGGGTAATCTCCGTGGGTGTTATCTCCTGGAAGTTGGCGTGGTCCATCTTGTAGGGGTGGAGCATGAAGTGGTAGGTTCCCACGACCTCATCAGCAGGGATGGCCGTCGTGGCGATGTCGGCGTCGGTCGTCGTCTCGCCGCGGTAGCAGAAGGGGGCGCAGACGAGCCAGTCGAGGCTGTTGAGAAAGAGTTGATGCACGCGCACCTGATGTCCGAAGGTGCCGTCGTTGAACTTCGTGTGGTAGACCACGAACGAGCGGCCCTTATCGTCCTGACAGGCCGAGTTGTGGCCCTGGGCGCATTCGCCCACGTCCTGCAGTCCCCAGTTGTTGTAGGCTCCCAGCAGTTTCAGGCCGCGGTTGGTGGCTGCGTTGGGACCGAAGTTCAGCTGATAGCCCGTGTAGGTGGCCAGCGTGCCCTGTGCATCGACGTAGGGTCCGTCGGGGTTCTTCGAGCGGAACAGGCGCATCTCGTAGCCGCCGTCGGGCGCAAAGCCGCCGTAGCTCATAAACAGGTAGTAGTAGTCGCCAATATGCTGGATGTAGGGGCCCTCGCCGCTGACGTAGTATCCACCGGCTATCTTCTTGCCGAAGTAGGGGTCGCTCAGTCCGTTGGCGCCCTTCGATTCGTATTCCGAGGCATAGGTGTAGGTGTAGTCGCGCAGGCCGGTCGTCTTGTCCAGTTTGAGCATGAAGATGCCGCCGCTCCACGAGCCGTAGGCCAGCCACAGTTCGCCCTCTTCGTCGAAGAAGGCGCAGGGGTCGATGCAGTTGGGCCAGAAGGTGCCCCAGCTTCCGCCCTGGTTGTAGCGGGCAGGCTTCGAGCTGAGGGGGCCGAGGGCTATCTCCATGTCGGTGCCCTTATAGTCGGGAGCCGCAACACCGTCGAACGAGCCGCCCGTGAATCCGCCCATCACGACGGGGCCCTGATAGGTGAACGGACCGGTTGCCGTGGGAGCCGTGAGCAGGATGATGACCGAGGCCCAATGGTCGCCATTCAGGCTCAGGTACATACACCACTTCTTCATCGTCTCGTTGTACACGATGTCGGGGGCCCACATGTTACCGCCAATCCATCCCTGCGCGTCGCCGTAGATTGAGCACCAGGCCTCACCGTCGACCTGCGGGAAGTCGACCGTCTCGCCCTTGTAGTTCACAACCTTCTTCACGGCTTGTTCGTTAAACGCTGTGGCAAATCCGCAACGTGTGCCATCGGGCTTTGCGAAGGTTTGGTTGTTGGCTGAAAGTCCCGTGAAGGTCACGAGGTCCTTGCTACTTGCCACACCCAAGTGGGAACCCCAGATGTAGTAGTTGCCATTACGATAGACTACCGAGGGGTCGTGTATGCTCACCCAAGAGCCGCTGGCGGTGGTGTACAACGAATTCATTTCATCCACAGAAAGTTGTGTCTGCGCGGTTGCAGAAACAGAAATGAATGAAAAAACACAAATAAATGGTATTAGTGCCTTTACTTTCATAGTCAATTAGTTATAATCTTGACAAAAATACGAACAAAAATCGAGACAGACAAAGGAAATTCCAATAAAATGGTGTAAATTTGTGCCCAGTAACTCTTAACCAACCCATTCACTCGTGTTCTCTACTGCATTCCTGAACCGACAGACGGCACTGATAAGCGACCCCACTTGGATTTTCTTCCTGGTGCTTGTCATTATCCTTTTTGCACCCATTCTGCTTCGTCGCTTGCGCGTGCCTCATATCATAGGTTTGATGCTAGCCGGTGTCATCATTGGACCCTGTGGGTTGAACCTCATCGAGCGCGACCGCTCCTTCGAGATTTTTGGTCAGGTGGGCATCTATTACATTATGTTCCTGGCAGCGTTGGAGCTGGATATGGGCAGTGTGGAGCACTATGGACGACGAGGATTGCAATTTGGTTTGTTCACTTTCCTGATTCCCTTATTGGTCGGGACGGCAGCCGTACACTATCTGCTGCATTTCGGCATGGCCACATCTCTACTTCTCGGATGCCTTTTCGCCTCCCACACCTTGGTGGCTTACCCCATTGTCGGGCGCTACGGACTGAGTCGCCATCGCAGTGTGGTCATCTCCGTGGTTGCTACAGCCATTGCCATTTTCCTGGCTTTGTTGATGGTGGCGGTCATTGAGGCGCGACTGCATCCCGACATTGATTGGCACTATTGGCTTTGGTTCACAATCAAATGTTTCTTATATGGTTCTTTCGTGGTGGTGGTTTACCCCCGTTTGGGACGTTGGTTCCTGCGGCGCTACGATGATAGTGTGATGCAATACATCTTCATACTCTCGCTTGTGTTCCTGAGTGCCTCGCTTGCCAAACTAGCAGGTTTGGAGGGACTGCTGGGAGCCTTCCTCGCCGGCCTTTCCGTCAATCGCCTTGTGCCTCGCACATCGCCCCTGATGAACCGCATCGAATTTGTTGGCAATGCCCTCTTCATTCCTTATTTCCTCATCGGAGTGGGCATGATGATAGATCTGCACATCCTGTTCGGCGATGTTTCTACGATTCGCATCTTCATTGTCATGCTTGTCATGGCCACCCTCACAAAGTGGTTGGCTGCAGAAGTGATGCGAATGACCTCGCGTGGCGACCGGGATAGCAGTCTGCTCATGTTCGGATTGACCAACGCTCATGCGGCTGGTGCGCTGGCCATTGTGATGATTGGTACTGACCCACGCGTAGGACTGATTGACAGTTCCATACTGAACGCCACGGTTTTGCTCATCCTTTTTTCCTGTGTCATCAGTTCTTTTGCCACCAACTGGGGAGCACGTCGCACCGCCATGAAGGAGATGCAACTCGAGGATAACCGCGGTTCATTCCATGGAAAGTGCCTTGTCACCTATTCCCAAGAGGGTAGCGTGGAGAACATGACTCAGATGGCCATGCTCATTCGTAATCCCTACATCCCTGAGAGTCTGGTCGGATTGACCGTTTCTTATGATGACGTACAAGGCAAACGTCAGCATCAACTCCTGCGACAGATGCTCACGCGGGCTCAGGAGGTGGCTGCCGCTGCCGACATTCACATGCTTGCCCTCAATCGTGTTTCCACTAACATTGCTTCGGGCATTCTCCACACAATGACAGAGCACGACTGCGGTGAGGTCATGTGTTGTCTTACCGACCGCACTACCGACATGCCAAAGTCTTCTTTGGGCACGGTCATCGACAATGTCCTCGAAGGCAGCCATCGTGAGGTGATGGTGTTGCGCAGCATTGTGCCCCCTGGTACGCTTCGAAGGGTCATCGTTTGTGCACCTCGGAAAGCGGAATATGAAGTGGGATTCTATAAGTGGCTCGAACACATCTGCCGTATCGGCGAGCAATTGGATTGCCATCTTGAGTTCCATGCCCATCCCGACACATTGCCCTACATCCAAGGCTACATGCGCCAGAAGCACAACTATGTGCGATCCGAGTTCCATGAGATGGAGCGTTGGTCGCAGATTGTGGCCCTTTCCTCACGCATTAGTGAGGACCATCTCTTTGTCTTTGTCACGGCGCGTCCGGGTTCCATCAGTTATCAGCCACGTTTCGAGGACCTTCCCCTTCTTATCTATCGCTATTTTGGTCAGACCAGTGTCATGCTGCTCTTCCCCGACCAGTGGGGCGACCCCAAAACCAATGTCTCTATCTTTGCCCCCAACGGCACGGTGGTTACCCGTCAGGGCAACTGGCTCCGCCGTCTCTTCTCGCGGCGTAAGGCATAAAGCGGTACTCCATAGTTTTCATAGTTGCACTCAGTATGCATCTTAGCGGCACTCCGCTGAGAAGCGTGCGGCACTCCGCTAAGGTGTAAGGGGAACTCTGTATGGATGCGTATGGAACTCCAAACAGATACAAATGGCGTGCCACTCAGATACGAACGGCACGCCATAAATCTTTGTTGTTATCTTTATATGTTACGGATTCTTTACGGGGCGAATGGGATAGCCACACCAACGCCAGGTGGAACCATTCATACTGATGGCGCTTGAATTGGGATATAAGCGTAAGGCACCTCCCTGGTTGTTACTATCCAATTGGCGTGACCAATAGCCGCTGGATGTACCTTCTTCGTTGAGCGATGTGCCAGTGCGGTAGCCCGTATTGGGCAGGAAGATGGAATTGTTATTTGAGAGACTTGTTATCAGCCATCCGTTTACATTGTTCTGTGTTGTGAACACTGCGGTGGTATATGCACTGTTGATAAGCTCTGCCAGTTGGTCACTGGTGGGTATGCGCCAGTCGCTTCCCCAGATTTGGTAGGCTGCATCGTCGTCGGTGGTAAGTTCGGTCAATCCCTTGGCGCTGTATGTGTCAAAAGAACTTCCGCCGTCATTGGTATCAAAGTAGGTACCCCATGAGTATTCGCTCTTTGCGGTGGTCTCACCCCAGGCGAAGTAGTCACCGTAGTCTTCGGGGTTGGTGGCTCCGATGTTGGTGGTTGCCCACAGGGTGCCGGAGGGAAGGCCGAGGTCTACATATTCGTGTTCGTCGTTTGTGTTACCTTGTTCGCCGCCCTGTTGGTTGTTGCCTTTGCCTACTATCATGTTGGCGAGCATGGTGAGGTCTCCCACGCTGAGCACGCCGTCGCCGTTGAGGTCTCCGCCCTGTGCGGAACTGCCACCGCCTGCGGGATTGATGTCAATGCTGGCATAGCCTGACTCGGAATCTTCGAGGGAGCCGTCGGGCATGTAGGCATTTACCCATACTTCGAGCGTGAAATTATCGAGCGTGACAGATGTCTGTGAAGTCTCGTTGCTGTTGCCAGCGCTGATGTTGTAACGATAGGAAACACCTGGGGTGTCGCAGGCGAATTGGAGTGTGCCGTTGGAGTAGGTGACGGTAGGTGTGGCACAGCGCAGTCCTTTCACCTCAATATTCTTATCCCACTCATTTTCACCGTCGTGGAAGATAACCTTACTTACACCATAGTTGGGTGAGAGGAAGGGGTAAAATTGTTTATCGCCATTAGCGTAAAGTTGAATCCAATAACCTCGGTCAGGCATACAGTTCTCGTAACTGGCACCGAGTTGGATCGTGCCGTCGAGGGTGCCGATATAGAACGTGGAGTTGGCAGGGAAGGTAAGGTTGTTGGCTTCGAGGTCAAGTTCATAGGCGTTGTCCTCCGTTTCCGATACGGCGAAGCGCCACTGAGCCTGCTCTTCGGCAGTCAGTCCATTGATGATGAGGTAGTAGTTGGACATGGGCACCTCACCCGTGAACAGGATGGTGTATTGTGCGCCGTAGTTGTTCTTGTAGTTCTGGAAGGCTTGCTTGGCGGCGAAGTCTGCCGTCTTTACTACATAGCCCATGTTGGTGTTGAATGCCCAACTATCGATGCTGAGGCTATTTCCAGTGAAACTAACGAATACGGTGTCGAGTTGTTCGCAGACGGAGAAGCAGCCTTGTGGAATGGTAGCATTGTAGGTGTAGTTGAGGTAGAGTCCTCTCATCACTTCGTAGTCCCAGAAGAGGTCTTGTGCCAAGTTGACATCGTTGATGGTGAGTTGCTTGATGTTTTCTTTAGCGTAGGTTGGCTGCCCCAAAGCGGCGGTGGCAGTCATGTAGAAGTAGCTGTCCCAGTAGTTGGGGTCGTTACGCAAGTCGTTGGTGACTGTGGCAGGCTTGGTGCTGTCGAGACGTGAGAGCGTCAGGTAGAAACCGTTGCTGGGGTTGCCGCCGATGGCACCGAGTTCGAACTGTACGTTGCTGTCCACATCCGAGCCTGCCCATACCATATTGCTGGCCTGCGAGTCGTCGATAATAACATGGGATGCCGTACATTCCACCGTGTAGGCTGCCGAATTGTCGTTCTTATAGACGTTGAGCGCATTTTCTGCAACAACGCTGTTGGTGTAGATGGTATAGCTGGCTGTGTTGTTGAGGCAGTTGGTATTTGTCCAGAAGTTCGAGCCAGCGAAGTTGATGGTCACCTTTTCAAGCGATGTGCAACCCGAGAAAGTTCCCTCGGGAATCCAATAATCACTCCAGTTGTTGTCCATGTTTATGAGCATGCTGTCGATTTCCGCATAGCTGGCAAAAAGGTTCGTAACCTCTCCGTTTATGGCCACATTGATGAGCGTCAGTTGCTTGATGCAGTTGGCTGCTTGGTAAGCGGTACCCGCAACGGCATAACTCTCGGCTGCGAAGTAAGGTTCCCAGAAATTGCCGTCTCCAACGAAATCCGTCGAGATGTAGCCCTTGCTGTTGTTATAGGGCGAGATGGTAAGATAGAAGCCATTCGAGGGATTGCCATCGATGGCTCCCAGCTCATACTGCACACAATCCATTTCGCTTATACCCGTCCATATCATGTTGGTGCGGTCGGCAGTCACTACGATACGAGGACCGGTATAGACATAGTTGAAGGCGTACTTGGCATACTCGAAGGCATCTCTTACCAGAGTAGAATTGGTATAGAGGTTGAACTGATTGTAAAGATAGAAGGCATCGATACCTAACTGGAAGCTTGTCCCACTGAAGTTGATGTAGATACCTTCTTTCCATAGACTCTCGCACATACCAAAGCAGTTGTCGGGAATGGTGACGTTGTAGTCGTAGTTGAGCGTCAGTTTCCTCATCTCAGTGTAGGACTGGAAGAGGCCTGCATCTAACGTTACGTTGTTCACCACCAGCTCCTTGAGGTCGTCTGATAGGTTGTGACCCTGGCCTTGACCAAACTGTTGCTCGGTGAGGGTATAGAAATACGTCTCCCAAAAGTACTGGTCGTTACGCAAGTCATTCGATAGATAAGGCGTGCCGCCCTGAGGGTCGAGTTGGCCGAGCGTGAGCTTGAAGCCGTTCGAAGGGTCGCCATTCCTGGCTTCCAACACATACTGCAGGTTGCCCTGCGTGTCGCTAACTGTCCACCTGTAGTTTGTCATGTCCGCCGACACCAATGTGACGGTGGCCTTTGCCGTAATACCCATAAGAAGCATTATGGCCATAAAGAGCAGTTTCTTCATATCGCTAAATGATTAAAAATTCGTATCTTTGAGTGTGTTCCGCCCCAAAGATACGATTAAGTGAGCAAAATCGCAAATTTATTTGCAGATTTTCGAACGTTAGTATCTAAAACCAAAGGTTAAAGATACGACTATTTAAATTAGCCACCAAATTTTATGGTATATTTCTTACGCAATCACTCCGTCGCGCATGTGGATGGTGCGGTCGGTAAGTTGTGCCAGAGTCTCGTCGTGCGTGACGATGACGAAGGTTTGCCCCATGCGTTCGCGCAGGTCAAAGAAAAGTTGGTGCAGTTCTTGCTTGTTTTGGGTGTCGAGGCTGCCCGAGGGTTCGTCGGCCATCACCACGGCGGGGTGGTTTACCAGCGCGCGGGCCACGGCCACACGTTGCTTTTCACCTCCTGAGAGTTCGTTGGGCTTGTGCTGGGCGCGGTCGGCAAGGTTCATAAAAGATAGCAATTCCTCTGCACGCCTGCGCGCTTCCGACTTTCCCATACCGCCAATGAAGGCAGGAATCATGATGTTTTCCAAGGCTGTGAACTCAGGCAGCAACTGATGGAATTGGAATACAAAACCTATATTTTGATTGCGAAACTTCGATAATCGAGTTTGTGAAAGCAGGCTTACGTCTGTGCCATCGATGACCACGGAGCCCGTGTCGGGTTTGTCCAATGTGCCCATGATTTGCAGCAGGGTGGTCTTGCCCGCCCCACTTGGCCCCACGATGCTCACGATCTCACCCTTTTGGATGTCCAGGTCAATGCCTTTCAACACTTGTAGCGTGCCGAAACTCTTGGTAATGTTGCGCAGTTGTATCATAGCTTCAACGTATCATTTTCTTGCCATTTTGTATATAGATGCCGTGTTGCACGGGTCCCCCTTGCACATGGCGACCACAGAGGTCATATAGTATTCCTTCGCTTTTGGGTCCATAGTGTTGGAGGTGGGTTGGCGAAGTGATGCCAGTACGCATTTGTTGTATCTCTTCGGCAGTCAGTGCAATGCCATAGAGGCGGAAATTGTCCATCGTACCCACGTAATCCACATTGTCGTTCTTCACTGCTGTGCTCCACCACTGTGTGCGACCTATATAGTTGCAGCGGTCGCCGGCGATGCACGCCAGTTCATAAGGCTCATGTACGATGTCCTGCGACATTGCTACCGGTTCGCCGTCCACATAAATTGTCGTAGTGAGTGACATGGCATCAAAGGTCACGGCTATATGATAGGTTTGACCTGTCTGGAGGGCTGGTGCCTTGAGCAGTCTCGTCGTGCCATTGTTATACTTGAAGCCTGCGGCAAAATCACCAGCGCGCAGGAACATGCTGTTCGACGATGCACTGCCGAAGTCGTAGAAACGAGGTTGACTGGAGAGACTGGCAGGTGTGGCCTCGAATACCACCGTATAACTGCGCAGGCTGTCAAGCAAATGATCTGGTACCAGTACATACCCATTATTGGCGAAGGATGTCGCTGTGTTCTGTGTCAGGTTTAGCGTGCCGTCAATGATGTATTGGGAACCCATCAACTTCCCGTGGCGGGCATGGGGAGAATAATCTCTCAAGAAGCGTTGATTGTCTTCTGTATAAACATCTGCTTCTTCAAAGTCATAAGCCAATTGCAAGGTGCGCTCTGGTTGCCGGGGTGATAAGACAAGGGGATATTCCACCTCCATGTCGCCTACTGCAGCCGTCAGAGTAACATATTGTTCTTCGTTGTTCAGGGCCACCAAACCCGTATTTGTCATCAAGCTGGTATTGTTACTGGTCCAGATGATAGGGTTGCCTCCAGGGGTTTTTCCTGGCAGGATTATGTCAGCGTATATTATTTCAGGAAGTTCTATGTCGTAGATTGTTGGGTCTGCCACGCGTATACGAGCCTCCGTGATGGAGTTCCACGTCGTATTGCTTGCCCCGTTGCATACCACACGGATATAGCGAACCTCGATTGTTTCTGGCAAGGAAAAGCGTTCCAATCCCGTAGTCAGGCCAGAACTTTGCATTCCCTTGAGCACGTCATTCCATTGTTCTCCGTCGGCGCTGCCTTGTATGTCAAAGTAGGCGATGCGTGAGTTCCCATTGTAGAAGGAAAGATCTATGGCATATATTGGCAGGGAGCTTCCCAAGTCGAGTTGCAGCCATTGCCCCTGTCCTTCCTGGCTCCAGCGTGTTCCGAGGTCGTTATCTATCACATTCGTCTCGGGGTTACCGATCTGTGCACCGATGGCTGTTACGTTTTCGATGGTGGTGTTAGGAGTGAGGGGGACACAGACAATGAACGTATGCTCGCTGCCGAAGGCTTGCACCCTGTGCAATCCATAGGGGATGGGTTTAGGGAAAATCAATGTGACCGTGCGGTCACCATCATAATCAATCTGACCAGTAAATACAGTTCCGTCAAACAGATATTCGGCTTCTGTTGTGCTTGCAAGTTGGCGGTTGAGACGAAGTGCCACTTGATTCACGTCGGTGAGACTCACTGAGGCTATGCGAACCGGAATTTCCGTCTGCTCCCCAACAGCATAGCGACTCATCTCGGCAGCTGCTAAGAGGTATGCCCCCACACCAAAGTCATAATAGGAATTCGCCGAAAGAGTCTGATTGGGATCTGCCTTCTCGCCGATGGGCTGTATGTAGCCTACCGTACCGTCGGGTTGTAGGGCAATAGTGGAGAGATAGTGCCATGCTCGTTCCACGGTCTCGCCATACTCTTCGTCCGAGAGAATGCCGTTGTTGATGCCCCAGGTATAACCATAACAGAAAAGGGCGGTTCCCGAAGTCTCACGCCCAGGAGCATAAGATGGGTCAAGCATAGAACGCGTCCAATATCCTTCATCCTGTTGACACGCTTTGATGGAAGCAGCCATGCGACGGTAATATAGGATGTATTCATCACGATGTGAATCGTCTGCGGGCAATTCGCTCAGGACTGTGGCAAAGGCAGCAAACATCCAACCGTCGCCGCGTGCCCAGAAGTCCTTCTGCCCCGTATTTGTCGTATGCTGAGGGTAAAGGTACTTGGCATCGCGGAAGTAAAGTCCCGTAGCATCGTCGCCTGTTTCGTCGCACATCAGGTCTGTGCCCCACCGCCAGTATTGATACATCTTTTCCAGGTAATCGGCATCGCCCGTAATGTGGTAAAGCTTGGTCATGATGGGCATTACCATGAACAGACCGTCAACCCACCAGAGATAATCGACATTGTCGGTAGAGATTTCGTAACCCATCACTTCCAAGGCACGGGCAATCTTTTCCTCTCCACCCAGTTGGTTGTAGAGGTCGGCATAGACTTGGAAACATACCTGATTGTCGCCGAAGAGCACCCAGTTGCTACCTTCGCCATAGGTGGCGTATTGCCACTTTGACTTATCTGTTCCCGTGGCACCCCAATAGTAACTCTGTTGAGCCCAAGCTTGGCTATAGTCGAGATAACTCAGGTCCTGTGTAACCTTATATGCTGCCATGTTGCCAATGTGATAGACAGCACGGTTCCAAAAATAATTGCCATGCGTGGGGTTGCGCTGCTGCCATGTAGTGTTCACCTGATTCAACAGAGCGATTACTTCATCCTTTTGGGGCCTATTCACCACGTGTCTCACGTCCTTTGCTTCCACCACCATGGTCTCATTCGTATGGTCGATGCCCAACACATTCTTTAACCGAAACATGTTGTCCACAGCCCATGTCTGCAGGGTAATGGAAATCGTGACTGCTAGGATAGCGGTTCTCTTCACTTCTGCCAATCCTTAATGATTAATTTACTGTTTTGAACAAAAAAAGGCATCTCGAGCGTCGGTGCCCTTGATGCCTTCTTCGTTCATTTTTTGTGACGCTCGTTATTTACTCAGCAATCATTGCTGCGCGCTTTTCAGCGATGCGAGCCTTCTTACCGGTCAGGTTGCGCAGGTAGTACAGCTTAGCGCGACGTACCTTACCTACCTTGTTCACGGTAATGCTGTCGATGTTGGGACTTTCGATGGGGAAGATACGTTCTACACCCACGGTGCCCGACATCTTGCGGACTGTGAAGCGACGCTTGTCACCGTGACCGCAAATCTTGATGCAGACGCCACGATAGAGCTGGATACGCTCCTTGTTGCCCTCGATGATTTTGTAAGCTACGGTCACAGTGTCACCGGCCTTGAACTGGGGGTGCTGCTTACCAGTAGCAAATGCTTCCTCAGCAATTTTGATTAAATCAGCCATTTTCTTGGTTTTTATTAAATTGTTGTACATCTCAACCCGAGGCATAGCAGGGAACTCTGCATCCTGCCAGCGACCTGGGGCGGAAAGCGGCGACAAAGGTACGAATAAGTGAGCGAAAATGCAAATATTTTTGCAATTTTCCGAACGAAAGTACCTAAAAGGTAGTGAAAACCGAGCGAGTAACCAAATTTTTATTTGAATTTTCCGAGATGCAACCTAACTTCGAGGCTCGAAGAAACTCAAAGGTATGAATAAGTGAGCAAGATGCCTCCTACCTTCAACGGAGTTAAAGTAGTGCCTCCTACCTTCAACAAAGTTAAAGGTAGTAAAATAGTACTTCTTATATTCAACATTCATCCCTGCATGGTATTTACAAAGTAAATACACTACTATTAAGGACCTTATGCAAAGTTTGTTCCAAGCCGTTGAACGCTTATTCCGCGTCGATGAATGTCCGTTCCACGTCGTTGAACGCAGATTCAACGACGGAGATTATAGAAAGCAACGCGTCATTTTGGTTTATGCACCGTGACGATTTACACTTTGCATCCCGATGTTTCACATCATACACAGTGACGTTTAGTTTGAATCGTCACGGCGAGTGGTCTAAGACCTTATTACGATTTATATCATCCCTACATTGTCATGTACAAAACAATTGCTCCCCGAAGTGGAACAACCAACTTCGGAGAGCAATCTTTTCGTTTTTAGTCTTAGTTTTTGTTTTCGTTTATCGTTTCAACAATTTCTTTCCATTCACGATATATATCCCCTTCCTTAATTTTGAATTTTGTATTTTGCATTTTGAATTAAGGTTATCGTTCACGTTCATCCTTCTTCCGCTCAGGTCATACACGCCCTTGGCATTGTCAATTGTCCATTGTCCATTTTCAATTGCTTCTATTCCATCTGGGTTCTCGCCTGTCGTGAACATCTTCTCCTCACCATAGAACGTCTCACCCTCCGAGGTAGTCACATAAGCCACATAGCTGTATGTCGTTTCATATTCCAGTCCTGTCAGGTTCGCCTCCATCACCGTGCCGCTGGCCTCTACTTTTTGTGCACCACTCGGGATGGCGGGAGCTTTCTCCCTCCCTACTGTGGAGGGCTGGGGTGAGGCTTTCCAGTATGCAAATCCCTGACTCACCACATTGTCCGTACCTCTTTGTGCGTAGCCCTTTACTTCGGCAGAGTTTCCATTGACCGTAATTTTGGCGTAGGTATGCACTGTAGGTTCGAAGTACGAGTAGTCTGAGGGGTCCATGCCTGACCAAGAACCATAGTAATAGGTTCCATCTGCCGACTGGTAATATGGACGGAACTTCCACAGATAGTTGCTGTTCAAACTACGGATGTAGCCCTCTATCATACCCTCATATAGGTATGCCCCAGCCGATTTCGATTCAAAATCGTTTGTCCAGTCGTTCCTCCTCCACTGGAAACCTACATTCTCCTCGGCATCATCCAGATTTGATTGTGAAGCCACAATAACGTTCCCTTCCGTGATTACTTTCGGTTGTTCGTTCACGAAGTTCAGTGCATCCGTATTCAAGCTAACCGTGCCTGTATATTCATATTCCCCATTCACCACAACGGTATAGGTAGCCTTATATGTTGTATTGGGCTTCAGTCCGTTCAGGTAAAGAGAGTCGCCCTCTACGGTTACGCCGTTCACCGTCAGCGTCTGGCTCGTCACCTCCGCATCACCTTCCAAATAAGAAGCCTTCACGGCCATAGACGATGCAGTACCCTGTGCCCTTGTGGCTGTCGGGCTGATGGGCAGTGTCGTATAGGTCAGTTTGGGTGCCGTGTAGGTCACACCATCCTTCGATATGCGCAAGGTGACCGTATTACTCTTACTGGGCTGACTCGTAAATACATTCACGGCCTCATCTATGATGTTGTCATTGAGCGTATTTTCATATTCGGGATAGAAGTCGTTCACTCCTACTGTGGCCGTCATCTGTGTGGTGCCGCCCAGGTTCAGAGTGGATGCCGTCAGGGCATTCTCCGTTCCTTTCTCCGTGGGAGCCAGGTAGTTGGCATTCCACAATGCCAACAAACTTGTTGTGCCTCGGTTGGCATATAGCGAAGTGCTTGTGGGAAAAGCATTTGCCCCCACGGACTTCACGTTGTCGCCAATCACGGCCTTGGTCATGTTCGTGCAGCCACTGAACGCCAAAGCATTTATGGTCTCCACATTATCCCCAATGGTCAACTGCTGTATGCCTTTCAGCCCGTTAAACCAAGTGCCGACGGTTAGGCAGTCCAAAGAAACAGAAGTCAGACCCGAGCAGCCATAGAACGCAGAACTGCCTACCGTGGTCACACTACTTGGAATGGTAACGTCCGTAATCTCGCTGCCGTTGTAGAAGGCATAGTCGCCGATAGTCTTCACCCCTTCTGGTATAACCAAGTCCTTCACCTCTTCGTCATTTAGATATAGATGATGAGCATTGGACAAAGGATTAGCGTTATTATTTCCGAACGAAATGCCGCACCATGCTGCAAGGTCGCTGATATGCACAGCAGTCAGACCTGTACATTACATGTATTTGTAAATCGTTTTATATCAACCACTTGCACTTTAAACGGTAGAAAAGTGATGACGTAGATTCTATAGCTGAGAGAAAATGATAAAGATTTAACGTT
>JAEEGL014358829.1_pt1 | contig 20414 bp, 19 predicted proteins | sample 9134231 | NCBI WGS metagenome assembly JAEEGL01 (sample SAMN16246548, study PRJNA631951) | gut metagenome | biome: gut microbiome; feature: rumen; material: fiber-attached | host: Bos | place: Iran: Karaj | collected 2018-10 | reverse complement strand
TAATATCTTTCACGTCTTATATATTTCTTCTTTTTATTTTCTTCATTTTTTTCTTTATTCTTTTCAGCAGTAACAGTAAGGATACCATCATTACATTCTATTTTAATATCTTCTTTTGCATAACCTGGGATATCCATCTCTACTAAGTAATCTCTTTCTTGTTCTATAACATCACATTTCATATGATTGTTATGAGGCAATTTTCTTTCCATATCATCAAATATATCATCTAAATAGAAATCTCTTGGCATTAAATTCATCATCATTATTCCTTCTTTCTGGATATATAATAGCTCATTTTCTAGCACTTGTCAATAGAGAGTGCTAAATTTGTTATTTTGAGATAATATGGTATATTATTGGTGGTGATTTTATGAGCTGGTATATAGGTAATGTTGAAATAAAGAATAAAGTTGTTTTAGCACCAATGGCTGGTATATCTAATCCAGCTTATATGAAGATATGTGAAGAGATGGGTGTTGGATATGCTATCACAGAACTTATTAGTAGTGAAGCAATAGTTAGGGATAATAAGAAAACTTTTGATATGTTAAATGGTATTAATGAATTAAATATTCCTTTTGCAATTCAATTGTTTGGATCTAATCCAGATGTAATGGCTGAAGCAGCTAAAATAGTAGTTAGTTTATATCCAAAATGTATTATAGATATTAATATGGGATGCCCTGTACCTAAAGTAGCAGTTAAATCTAAAGCTGGTAGTTCTTTACTTAGAGAACCACTACTTGCTAAAGAGATAGTAAAAAAGGTAGTAAACTCAGTATCTGTTCCTGTTACGGTAAAAATTAGATCAGGTTGGGATGAAAAACATATTAATGCTCTTGAAATAGCTAAATTAGTAGAAGAAGCTGGAGCTAGTGCTATAAGTGTACATGCTAGAACTAGAGCTCAAGGATATAGTGGCAAAGCAGATTGGAATATTATTAAGTTGGTTAAAGATAGTGTAAGTATTCCTGTTATAGGGAATGGAGATGTAATAGATTGTTATTCTGCTAAGAAAATGATAGATGAGACTGGTTGTGATGCTGTTATGGTAGGTAGAGCATTATTGGGTAATCCCTGGTTAATAAAAGATATTAACAATTATTTAGATAAGGATTTAGAACCAGAATCAGTTACTTATTCTGAAAAGCTTAGAATAATAAATAAGCATTATGACTTATTATTAAAATATAAGGTAGAAAAAGTTGCTAATTTAGAAATGAGAAGCAATATATTATGGTATTTAAGGGGTATACCTAATAGTAAAGAATTAAAAAATGAGATAATGAAGTGTAAGAATAAAGAAGAAGTGATGAATATTTTAGAAAAAAATAAATAGAGCTATGGCTCTATTTTGTTTTTACTATTGATCTATTGAATCTTTGGAAATTATTCCCTGGATTTATACTCAATTCTTGTAATACTTTTAATATTATTCCTTCTTCTTCAGAATCTATTCTTATTATTTCTTCTAAGATGCTTAAAGCTTTTGCTTCGCTTCTTTTATATATTAAGAAAAGTTCAGTAGCTATTAAATATGATAGACCATATCTTGTAAATTCAGATAATGGACTAGATATAATGCTACTTGTTTCTTCATCATCAAAAGGGTATAATTCTTGAATTACTTTTTTAGCTTTATTAGGATCTTTTATACCACTTAAAGTAGTTATGTTTTTAGCTTCGACGGAACATAAGGTACGGGTATGAGCACCAATTGTAACGTTTTTTAAATTATTTATTTGATCAGGAGAATAATCATATTTAGTTAACATATCAAGAAATACTAATTCGAAGAATATAGATTCAACTTCTCCTAATATAGGATGTTCTATATGATCTTCACAAATAGAAGAAGATATAGCATGAGCATGTTCATGAATAGAAGTAGCTATATCATATGGATTATTGAGTAATGATATATTAATAAAACATTCTGCTATACCGTTTGGACGTAGTGTTCTACCACATAAGAAGTTGTCATAATTAGAAATAAAGTTTATATAAATAGCATTTGTATCATAGTATTCGTCATATTTATCTTTATATATACCACCTATAATACTGTAAAAAGATTTGGTTTCTTTTAAAATGGTTTCTTTACTAGTATTTATACTGAATAGAGTATTAGGGAATCTTACATTACTAGAAGTAATTGTGTTACTAGCTTTTAATAATATAGGAAGAATTTCATTTAAGTCATTTTTTTCTTTTTGATCATTTTTACATATTTGTTGATAAGAAATAGCTTTACATGGAGTTGTGAATTCTCTGATAAATCTTTCGTAAGAATGAATTGTTTCTACAAGTTTTCTTTGTTCTTGAGGGTCTTTTGTTTTAGCTAATAATCTTTTATAAAAAATTAATTTTTCCTTTAATGTACTAATTGTCCAAGGCTTGTTTTTCATATATATCCCCCTCTTTTGGAAGAATATACTAACACATTGTATAAATATTATCAATTCTATTTTTTTTCGTTGACTAAAGAGCTGATAAATATTATACTTAATATAGTAAGGAGGTATACTGAGGGTAACCATATATTGTTTGATTAGTATGGCTATAGGGCATAAACTTGAGATAAAGTGAGAAAAATAGAGATATTTTTCCGTTTGTGAAATAACATATTATAAGGGCAATGGGAAGAGATTAGACTTGCAAAACTAATTAATTCCAATTTTAAATCTGAGAGTAATTGTATTTGCAGTACGAGAGCTTGATGATTTTTGTAACTTGTAACATGTACACTCTGCTAAGTGTATTTGTATATTGGTAACTGCTTACCAAGCCCCCAAGTTGCATCTTCCAGCATGAGATATCATGTCTGAGGAGAATACTTTATATATGGAGTATTCTGGTTATCGGAGGTTAGTGCTTGAATGGTATTTCGTCTCCATTTGATTGCTATTTAAGAAATTAAAGTACTCAATTACCGTTGTTATATTTTCAACAGTTAGCATTTTCTGTTTTCCTTTTATGGGTGAAGATATGATGACGAAATCGACGATTGGCTATCGTACAGATTGGTTAATCTAATAAATTAATCACATGTATGTTATGTATTAAGTGCCGTTTAGAATTTATTATTATTACTGTCTTATAGGAATTGTAGTATTAATTTCTGGTGGATTTAGCATATAGAGTTAATATTATTTGGGATCATAAGGTAAGTGTAGTATTAGACTTTATCTGGCAGCGTTTAAAAATTGAGGAGTCTTAAACTTGTCTTCGAAGGAATATCAAGCAATCCAAATGTTGAGTTCCCTCCCTCTGGTTAGCTCCCAGAGCGGAAAAACAAAATACTATATCGTGTGGATCCGTATAATGTTAAATTAGCGATGAATTGGAGTACTCTTATACATCAGTATAGTTAAGCGTGAATATAATAAGTATATGAATATGGATGATGTGATGTATCTGATATTTAAAACTATCAAATAGTATGTCAATGTTCGTTCTTCTATACGGTAGTTAATTTTTAAATGATAAATGCACTTTGCAATATATTGTTTATTATAGAAATATAATAGATGGTGTATTATTAAAAAGGAAGAATGATTAGTATTCTTTCTTTTTTTATGTGTAAAACGATTTTTATGGAATATTGATTTTATAAATAAATGATATTAAAATTAAAATATAGTAAAGTAGAATAAGAGGAGGATTGATCGATGAAAGCAATGGTTGGATCAAGTGTACTTGCTAATAGTTTTGAAGCGGGAGTAGAAACTGCTAAAAACGCTATGAAGGGAATAAGAAAGCCTAAACTAGGTTTGTTATTTACTTCTATTAAGTATGATCAAGGTGAAGTTATTAAAGGAATTAAAACTGTTAATAATGAAGTTAAAATAATTGGTTGTACTTCTTCTGGAGCTATAATGACTCCTGAAGGAATAATTTCATCTGACAATGGATTTGCAGGTGTAATGTTCTTAGAAGATAACGAATTTGAAGTTGGTGTAGCTGGATCTCCTAGGGGAGAAAATCCTAGAGAAACAGGCCAAAAGATAGCTAAAGAAGCTATGAAGAATGCTGGTAAAAAGCATGCTCCAGTAGCATTTGCTATGTTTGCATCACCTGCTGAAGAAGAATACTATTTAAAAGGTATTCAAGATGTTATCGGTGAAGTTCCAATGTTTGGTGGAAGTGCTGCAGATGATGCAGTAGCTGGAGATTGGAAAGTATTTGTTGAAGACAAAGTATTTGGAGATGGATGTGCAGTAGCATTTATATATTCTACTAAGGATGTTAAAAATGTATTTACTGGGGCATTTGAAGAAACAGATACTGTTGGAATCATAACTAAAGTTGAAAATGATAGAAAGATAGTTGAAATAGATCACGAACCAGCATTAAAGAAATATGCTAGTTGGATTGGTATGAATGCTGATGATTTAATGGGTCAAAACTTATTAGTTGCTTCTATACCACATGCTATTGGAGTTAAAACTATTCAAGGAGATTTAACTGCAGTACGTCATCCAATGATAGGTAATGAAGATTATTCATTTAATGTTGGAGCTAAGATGGCTGAAAAGAGTGCAGTTATTCTACTTAAGAATGATGTAGATGGTTTAATTAATGGTGCTTCTAAAACTATTAAAGAAGTTAAAAAGGATTTTGATCCTGCAGCATTATTCTTAGTACATTGTGGTGGTAGAAAACTACATATAGGTGATAGAGTTGATGAAGACTTTGTAGCTATTAAGAGTGCTTGTGGAGATGTTCCATTTATAGTAGCATTTACATTTGGTGAATATGGTCAGAATAATCACAGTGGAGCTACTATCTGTGGATTATCATTATCATTTACAGGATTTGCTAAGTAGGTGAAGCAATGGCTAAAAATTTAATTGGTAGTGAATGGTTAGATGCTTCAGATGGAAAAGTAATTAGAATTACTAATCCTGCTACTGGAGTCTTGATAGATACAGTACCTGAAAGTACTAAGAAAGATTGTGATATGGCTGTACAAGCAGCTAAAAAAGCACAAAAGATATGGGTTAAAAGACCTATACATGAGAGAGTTAAAATATTAATGAAGTTTGTTTCATTAATAGAAGAACATAAAGATGAGTTAGCTAAATTACTTTCTGATGAAACTGGTAAACCAATAAGCGAAGCTTATGGAGAAATAGCTAATGTTTCTATAGGTATACCAGCATTTTGTGAAAGAGCTAAACACATGTATGGAAATGTTATTCCAGCAGGACAAGAAATGGGTAATGAAAATACATTACAGTATACTACTCAAGCTCCTTTGGGTGTAGTAGTAGCTATAATACCATTTAATTTCCCTAGTGACTTATTCTGTCAGAAGATACCTCCTGCATTATTGATGGGTAATTCAGTTATAATGAAACCATCTCCTCATAATCCATTAACATTAAATAGATATGCTGAATTACTATTAGAAGCAGGTGTTGATAAAGGTGCTATTTGTGTAATAAATGGTACTGGTGGTGAAGCTGCGCAATGCTTAGCTGGAAATCCAGATGTAGCATTAGTTAGTTTAACTGGAGCAACAACTAGTGGTATGGAAACAATGAAGACTGCATCTAAAAACTTAACTCATTTAATGCTTGAATTAGGTGGGAATGATGCGTTTATCTTAGATAAAGATGGTGATGTTGATTTAGCTGTAGAAGAAACGATTTGGGGTAGATTCTATAATACTGGTCAAGTATGCTGTGCTTCTAAAAGATTCTTAATACATAATTCTGTTAAAAAGGATTATATTAAGAAATTAAAAGATAGATTATCTAAGATTAAAAGAGGTATGCCAAGTGATCCTGAAGTACAATTAGGATGCTTAGTATCAGAAGATGCTGCTAAGAGAGTAGAAGAACAAGTTAAGAAAACTATATCTCAAGGTGCTACATTGGTTTATGGTGGCAAAAGAGATGGAGCTTTCTATGATCCTACTATCTTAGATGGTGTTACTAAGAACATGGATGTTGCTAAAGATATGGAAATTTTTGGACCAGTAGTTTCTATCATTGGTTTTGATGACATTAATGAAGCAGTTAAGATTGCTAATCAATCATCTTTTGGACTATGTGGTTGTATAATTTCTAGAGATATGAATAATGCATTAAAGATAGCTGATAGGTTAGAATGTGGTGGCGTTATTATAAATGGAGCTTCATTCTTTAGATCATTTGAAATGCCTTTTGGAGGTTGGAAGTACTCAGGTATTGGTAATGAAGGAGTAATGACAACTTTGAAGGAAATGTCTAGAACTAAAACAGTAATATTGAAAAATGTTTTAAAATAATTAAAAAATTGGTATAAAGGGCTTGACTTTTCAAGTTCTTTTATTTTGGTAAAATTTAAAAAATTAAAAAATACTTTTTTTGCAAAAATTGAAATTTGTTAAAAAAACGCAAAAAAATGTAAAGATGTTAAAAAAGTTGAAAAAGCCAGGTAAATACTGGCTTCAGAGGATAAAAAACACAATGTTTATTATCTTTTTTATTAGGTATTAAAAGGCAAAAATGAAAAAAATGTATTTTTTCAAAAAAATGTTTTTTACATTATTTTATTAAAATGTATTGTGTTATAAAAAGGGTTATGATAATATGACCTTAGTAAGAGGTAGAAGGAGAAAAGAAAAATATGGTAAAAAAAGAAGAAATGCTTTTAGAGAACTTAGCAGTAGTTAAACGTAATGGTAAAAAAGTAGATTTTAATGAAACTAAGATTGCTCTAGCTATTAAAAAAGCATTTGACGAGATAATTGAAACAAACGAATATGATGAAGAAGCTCCTAAATATTCTGAAAAAGATATGCAAAAGGTTTTTCATGATGTGTTAAAGAGAATTAAGAAAGAATATGCTGATAAAGATAAGATTAAGATAGAAGAAATTCAAGATTTAATAGAAACATCTTTAAAAGCTAATAAGTATGAAGATGTTTATAATGGATTTGTTGATTATAGAGGTAAAAGAGCTCAATCTAGAGCAGCTTTTACTGAAGATAAGAGAATTCATAAATTTTTAAAAACTCTTGAAGGATTGGCTTTAAAAAGTGCTTCAGAAGATGATACGAAAAGAGAAAATGGTAATATAGATGGTAACTCAGCAATGGGTACTATGTTACAATTTGGTTCTAATGTATCTAAAGAATTTACTAAAGCTTATTTAATGAAAAAGAAATTTAGTGATGCTCATGATGAAGGAGATATTCATATTCATGATTTAGATTTTGCTGCTATGGGAACTACAACTTGTTTACAAATAGATTTAGCAAAATTGTTTAAAGGTGGTTTTTCTACTGGTCATGGTTACTTAAGAGAACCTAATGATATTATGAGTTATTCTGCTTTAGCAGCTATAGCTATTCAATCAAATCAAAATGACCAACATGGTGGACAAAGTATTCCATTATTTGATTACTATTTAGCTCCAGGTGTATTAAAGACATATAAAAAGCAATTGAAGATGACTTTACAAGATTTATTAGATTATTCTGATTTTGCTTCATTAATACCAATGAAGAGTTTAGAAGCTAAAGTTAGTAAATTAACTACTATTGAAAATGATGTAGAATTATTCGAAGATATATATAAAGATAATGAATCACTAAAGAGATTAATAAAAATGTCTTTAGAAAAAGCTCTAGTTAAGACTGATAAAATTACTTATCAAGCTATGGAAGCTTTTGTTCATAATCTAAATACAATGCATTCTAGAGCAGGCGCTCAAGTACCATTTAGTTCAATTAACTTTGGTACTGATACTTCTCCAGAAGGTAGAATGGTAATGAAGAATTACCTATTATCAGTGGAAGCTGGTTTGGGACATAGTGAAACACCAATATTCCCAATTTCAATATTTAAAGTTAAGGAAGGAGTAAACTTCAATCCTGGTGATCCAAACTATGATTTGTTTAGATTATCTTGCCAAGTATCAGCTAAGAGATTATTCCCTAACTTTGAATTTATAGATGCTTCATACAATATTAAGTATTATGTTCCTGGTAGACCAGAAACAGAAGTTGTAACTATGGGTTGCAGAACAAGAGTAATGGCGAATGTGGCTGATCCTGATAGAGAAATTGCGATTGGTAGAGGAAATCTATCTTTCACAACAATCAATTTGCCTAGAATTGCTATTAAACATGGTATTGTTGGTGATACTGACAGAAAAAAGGCAGATATGGAAGGTTTCTATCAAGAGCTAGATGAAAAGCTAGAATTATGTAGAGATCAATTGTTGGAAAGATTTGAAATCCAATGCAATAAGAGAGTTTACAATTTCCCTTTCTTGATGGGACAAGGAAACTGGATGGATTCAGAAAAGTTGAAACCTAATGATAAGTTAAAGAAAGTGTTAAAACACGGAACAATGTCAATTGGTTTTATAGGACTTGCTGAAACATTGGTTGCTTTGATTGGCGAACATCATGGGGAATCTGCAAAAGCTCAAAAATTAGGTCTTGAGATAATTGGTCATATGAGAGCTAAGATTGATGAGTTCTGTAAACAATACAAGTTGAACTTTACTTGTTTAGCAACTCCTGCTGAAGGTTTAGCTGGAAGATTTACTAGAATTGATAGAGCTATCTATGGAAAGATTAAAGGTGTTACAGATCGTCCATATTATACAAATTCATTCCATGTACCAGTTTATTACAATATTTCAATAGCTAAGAAGATTAAAATAGAAGGACCATATCATGCATTAACAAATGCAGGTCATATTAGTTATATTGAAGTAGATGGTGATATTTCTGAAAATATAGATGCATTTGAATCTATCATCAGAATGATGAAAGAAGCTGATATGGGATATGGTGCTATTAACCATCCTGTAGATAGAGATCCAGTATGTGGATATGTAGGAGTAATTAGAGACGTATGTCCAGGCTGCGGAAGAAGAGAAGGAGATCCAATTCCAGCTGAATTATTAAAAAATTTAAAATAAAAACAAAATAATTATATAGAAAGAAAAAGAGGTAGAGATTTATGAAAAAAGAAAATATAGAAAATGTTGCTGAAACTAAGGTTGAAAGCAAGAAAATGGTTGGTGAAGGAGTAGGATTCGAAAGAATCAGAAGAATCACTGGATATCTAGTTGGAACTGTTGAAAGATTCAACGATGGTAAAAAAGCTGAAGAACACGATAGAGTAAAACATACATTTAAATAGAACTAGAAATAGTTCTATTTTTTTGGTTATATGATAAAATAATTGTGTTCGGAAGTGTTTATATGAATAAGAATAAAACATTTATATTGCTATATTGTTTATTATTAGTACTTAGTATTATAAGTATTGTTTTTACATGTAATAATTATTCTTATTACAAAGATAGTATTGTAAAAGTTATAGATACTGAAGATAAATATGTAAGTAGCGAAGTAGTAACTTATGGTTATAAAGAAGATATATATAATCAAAGTATTAAAGCTAAGATATTAAATGGGGAAGATAAAGGACAAATAGTTGAAATTGAAAATGAATATCATAAGGGGGAAGCTTATGATCAAAGATATAGTAAAGGTGATGAGTTATTTGTTACTATATATAAAAAGAAAGGTAAGATAGATAAAGTAGTAATAGATGGCTATAAAAGAGATAAATATGTAGTAATATTAGTTGTATCTTTTATCTTGATAATTGTATTAATAGGTAGGATTAAAGGCTTTTTATCTATTATTGGCGTGGTATTAAATATTTTAATATTTAGTTTAATAGTGTATTGTAATGGATATAAAAATATAGATTTGGTATTGCTATCATTTGTTGGATCAATATTATTTAGTGCTATTAGTTTAGTATTAGTATCTGGTGTAAATAAAAAGACTTTATCAGCGGTAATAAGTAGTATTATTGGGATTAGTCTTATTACTATTATTAGTTTTATTGTAATAGGTATTACTAAATATGAGGGAGTAAGATTTGAACAGATGGAGTTATTAACTAGACCATATGAAGGAATATTTATTTCAGAAATAATATTAGGTGGTTTTGGAGCTATAATGGACATATCTATAAGTATATCTTCTTCATTAAATGAGTTATATGAAAAGAATAAGAGAATAAGTAGAGATAGTTTGAAAAAATCTGGGTTTAATATAGGTAAGGATATAATGAGTACTATGATAAATGTATTATTCTTTACTTATATATGTACTGGTATTGCTAATTTAACAATATATTTTAGAAATGGAATATCTATATCTTCTATGTTGAGAGAATATATTAGTTTAGAAATGACTAGGGCATTAACTGGAGCAATAGGTATTGTTATTACTATTCCAATTGCTATATATGTAACCTTATTTTTCTATAAAAGGAGGGCGAAATAATGATAAAAGTATTATCTTTAATATTATTAGTTCTCCTACTATTAATAGGTGGTAAAAGAGGTTTAAAAACGTTTATAACTATTTATGTAAATTTATTTTTAATATTATTATTGGTAATAATATGTGGATGGGGATTTAATCCTTTAATATGGTCTTTTATAATTTCATTAATAATTAGTTTAATAGTATTATTTGGTTTAAATGGTATTAACACTAAAACAATATGTTCTTTTGGAGCAGTAATAGTTATCTTATTGTTATTCTTTGTTATTACATTAATCTTTAATAATAGATTATATGTACAAGGTTATACAGAGGAGAATATAGAACCTATTAGTTATGTAATATATGATACTGGTTTAAATATGCGAAATTTAGCTGTATCAATAGTAATAATAGGTTTGATAGGAAATATTATTGATACGTCTATTGCTATATCTTCTGCTTTATATGAAGTGCATGTTAATAATTCTAAATTAACAGTAAAAGAATTGTTCTTATCTGGTATGAATATAGGTAAAGATATACTAGGTACTACTACTAATACTTTGTTTTTTGCTTACTTAGGTAGTTGTATGACTCTATTTATATATTTCCAGGATTTTAGATATAGTTTTAGTACAATTATTAATTCTAAGATATTTGCTATAGAATTTAGTAGAATAATGCTTAGTGGTATGGCTTCATTTATAATAATTCCTCTAACTTCTATTATTGTATCTATAGTTTGTAAGAAGAATGGTGGTATTTTTGAAAAAGTTGAAAATAATATATGAAGATAAAAATATAATAGTTGTAAGTAAAGAAGCAGGTTTATTAACGGTAGCAACAGATAAAGAAAGAAATAGGACTTTATATAATGAAGTAAAAGAATATGTAAAAAAGCAATATCCTAAGAACAAAATATTTATTATTCATCGGTTAGATAAGGATACTTCTGGTTTAATAGTATTTGCAAAGAATGAAGAAACCAAGTTAAATTGGCAGAATAATTGGGATAAAGTAGAAAGAAAGTATTACGCTATAGTAGAAGGAATAGTAACTAATAAAGAGGGCAGAATAGATATTAAACTATATGAAACTAAAGGATTAGATGTAGTTGTAAATGAAAGACTAGGTAAGAGATGTATTACAGATTATAAAGTTATTAAGAGTAATAGTAAGTATAGTTTATTAGATATAAGTATTAAAACAGGTAGAAGGAATCAAATTAGAGCTAGTATGGATTATATAGGTCATCCTATAATAGGGGATAAAAAGTATAATAGTAAGAGTAATCCATTAAAAAAGCTAGGCTTATACGCTTATTATATTAAGTATAAAGATAAAGAGTTTATTTCTAATATACCAAAAGAATTTGATATGTTATTTAAATAAATTATTTGTTATAATTAATACATAATAAGGGATGGTAGTATGTTTAAGTTTACTGGTAATTTAGCCGATATTTTATTTAATAATATGATACCAATTTTAGTATTCTTATTTATTGTATATATAATATTACAGTTAAAGAAATTAGGGGAATATAAAAAAGAAATCCAAAAGAGATTTGATCAGGTATTAACAGAATATCTTAATAAGAAGATAAATGAAGCTAAGGAAGTAACAGATAGTATATTGAAAGAGTATGGAAGAGAAGATGCAGTTAGTACAGAAATATCAAGATTGTTAGCTACGATAGAAAAAGGACAATCTGGAGATATTAACGATAAAGTAAATACTAGTAATGCGATTAATAAGTTTAGATTGAGTAAAGATATAGATTTAGAAAGATATCCTTCTTTAGCAAAGTTAAAGGAATTAGGAACATTTAATGAAACAGATATGACTTCTTTAGATAATGGTGTTGCATTAGCTAGAAAAGAGTATAATACTTATGCTTTTAGATATAATCAAATAGCATCTGGTTTTCCTGTTCAATATGTTACTAAGTTAGTTGGGTTAAAGAGTCATTATAATATATTTGGTAATCCTAAAGGTAGTAATCAAGAAGTAGTATATGAGACATTAGATAGTGGTGTTGAAGAAGATAGTTCTTTATCTACGTTAAATTTTACTACTGCTAAAAGAGAGGAACAAAAGAAAGAAGAAATAGAAAAACTAGATTTACCTGAAGAAAAAGAAGTACAAATAGAACATAGTGATATTGTATTGAAACCTACTCAGGATTTACATACTTTAAGTGATATGAATAATAAAAATAGCTAATCAATTTGATTAGCTATTTCCATTAATTTATCATATTGTTTATACATATATTGAACACCATTTTCTAAGTTAAAATAGTGTATTATATAAAATATTAAGAAAACATATAATATTAGAGCTACAGGTATGAAACAATAACTGCTATTAATTAAGAAAGTAAATAGAATAGAAAATAAAGCATAGAATAGGGTTACAAATAAATGAACTAATCTTTCATGTTGAAAGAATTTAAGTTTTCTTAAATGATTTCTCAACACTTCATTTATATTTCTATATCTGTTACCAGCTATGTAGCGATCAGTCTCCTTAATATAAGAACGCATATATTCTTTCATACTATCACCAATTATATTATATGACAATTTGTAGAAAAAATAAATACTTGTTATAATTATTATGAGGTAGTAGTATGAGTCATAAATTGAGACAAAATATAATAATATATGGTTCTTTAATATTAGCAGTAATATTACTGGCTTGTGTTGCTAAGGAATTTTATGATAATAAGGGTAGTGAAGAACCTGTATTAAAAGAATTGGAAGAGATACTTGGCAATAAGAGTAAAGATGAAGAGAAAAAGAATAAAAAGATAGAAAAAGAACCTAGTTCTATTAAAGATGTTGATAAAGCTAGTGTTATTAACAAGTACTTAGATGATATATTGAATAGAAGAATTAATGATGATGTATTAACATATGATAGTCTTGTTACCTGGGGAGATTACGAAATAATAGACATTGTGTTTATTAAAAGCATAACTGATAGTTATTATGCTTATGATGTAAATATCAAAATACCTAACAAGGATGCTATAGTAGTAGGTAAAAAAGATGATAAGCTCTATGATGGTGATTATATAGTTGTAGAAATAGAGTTTGATTTATTAATAAGTGAAGATGAAGTAATTGTAAAGAATGTAAATGCATAAAAAAACAAGTTATACTTGTTTTTTTAATATGTGAGTTTCATAAACATTATTCATTAGTTCATATACGGTCATAGGACCTACACCGCCTGGGACGGGAGTTATGTAAGAAGCTTTTTTAGATACATTTTCGAAATCTACATCACCAACTAGTTTATTATCTATTCTATTGATTCCTACGTCGATAACTACTGCTCCTTCTTTTATCATATCTTCTGTAAGGAAGTGAGCTTTTCCTACAGCAACAACTACTATATCAGCATTTAATGTATAGTAAGAAATATCTTTGGTTTTAGAGTGACATATTGTTACAGTAGCATTTCTATTAATTAATAGTTCGGCAAGAGGTTTTCCGACTAAGATACTTCTACCTATTACCACAGCATTTTTACCTTCTATTTCAATATTATAATTATCTAATATATCAATGATTCCTTTTGGTGTACAAGGGATTAAACCATTTTCTTTATGGATTAGTTTACCAGCATTTATGTTAGTTAAACCATCTACATCTTTTTCTGGAGATATTGTATTTTGAATTAAAGACGTATTTAAATGTTTTGGAAGAGGCATTTGTACTATTATTCCGTTAATACTAGGATCATTATTTAGTGTTTCTATATATTCTATTATCTCTTTGTTAGTTGTAGTATTAGGAAACACTTTATGAATAAATTTATAATTTAATTCAGTAGCTAGTTTTTCTTTTTGATGAACATATACATTACTTGCTTCATCATTACCAACTTGTATTACTACTAAACCAAGTTGTTGATTTAATAAACTTAATCTTTCTTTTAGTAACATTAGCTTTTCTCTTCTTATTCTTTTACCATCTAACTCTATCATTTTTACACCTCATTTAGTATTATAACAAAAAAAAAGTACTATTTAATAGTACTATAATTTATAAATTTTCTTTCTGCTTATTAATATTATTAATGGTATTAATACAATTAATGAAATAACTATATAATTAGCAAATGAACCAGTCTTTGGATTCTTTTCACCAGTTGTTTCTTCATCAGCAGATTTAGCATCTTGACCAGTAGTATCATTTTCAACTGGATCTACTGCATCTTTAGAAGCATCTGTCTTATTATATGTTAAGGCAATTCTATAAGTCATGGTTGAATTATCACTAGGATCAGTAATAGTAACTATAATTCTGTTTAGTCCTTCTTGAAGTGCAATTTCTCCGTCTCCTGAAACTGTATAACTTTCATTTACTGGTGTTGCAACTATAGTAGCTTTTTCAATATTACCACTTATAGTATGAGTAAAGGTTGTATTACTAGAAGCTAAATCAAATGAATAAGGTTCTTCTCCACCTTCTAGTACTAAGCTTGAAAGAGCAGGTTTTTCTATAGCAAATACTTTAATTGGTAATAATACTAAAAGCATTAGTAACAAAGATTTTATTATTCTTTTCATATTTTATCACTCCTTATATTATTATAATACCATATAATATAAAAATTATAACTAATATATGAGAGATTTATGTAAAATTTGTAAATATTTTTGACAAGAAAAAAACCATGAATTATCATGGTAATTTTTAAAATGGCGCCTGATGTAGGACTCGAACCTACGACCTAACGGTTAACAGCCGTGCGCTCTACCGACTGAGCTAATCAGGCATTGCTCTTTAATTATATCATTTTATGCTTTCTTGTCAATAAAAAAGTAGTAAAATAAGCAAAAATAATACTGAAATAAAGGGCTTTGTTATGTTATAATTGATTTGGTGATGTATATGTATGAAGCTTTAGATGAAAATTTTGAACAATTAGAGCCAGAAACTAATCAGGTTGAGTTAGATCCAGAAACAGATCAAGCTGTTATAGAAAATATGAAGAAAGTAAGTATTTTAGAGAGATATGGACAGAATTTAACAGATAGAGAATATATTACTGACCCAGCGATAGGTAGAACAGAAGAAGTTAAACAAGTTATTATGACTTTGTTAACTCCAGAAAAGAGTGCTTTATTAGTAGGTAAAGCTGGTACTGGTAAAACTTCTATCGTTGAGGGTATTGCTTATCGTATACAAAATAAGCAAGTACCTAATGCTTTGCAAGATAGAATTATTTATAAACTTAACGTTACTTCATTATTAGGTAAGACGAATGTTAATGGTGAAGCAGAAAGTAGAGTAGACTTGTTAGTTAAAGAATTAGCTGCTAAACCAAATGTAGTATTATTCTTAGATGAAACGCACGTATTAGTAAATAAAGGTGGAGGAGAATCTGGTATAGATTTTGCTAACATGTTTAAAGCTGGTTTGGACCGTGGAGAAATTAAGATGATTGGTGCTACTACTGATGAAGAGTATGAACAATATATTTTAAAAGATAGAGCTTTCTTGAGACGTTTCCAAAAGATAGATGTTGCAGAAGTAGATCAACCTACATGTGTAAAGATATTAATGGGAACTTATCCTAAAATAGAAAAGAAGACAGGAGTACATTTTGAATATACTGATTTCGTTTTGGAAAGAATTATGACGTTTATAGTAGATATGACTGACGAATATAAAAGAGTTTATGAAATATCTTCTAGATATCCTGATATATGTTTAACTATTCTTTCTAATGCTTTTACCTATGCTTTATTTGATAATGAAAATGTTTGTAGAATTAAACATATATATAAAGCTATATGTAATGCTAGAAATGTTTATCCTGATGCTAAAGCTAAAGCTATTGAAAAGTTTAAAGAAGACTTTAACGATTTAATAACTGAAGAACAAGTTGATTTGACAGATACTAATTAATATCTGTTTTTTTCATGAATTTTTAATGATACAATAATAGTAGGATGGTGATTGTGTGATAAAGGTTTTACAAATTGGTTGTGGAAAAATGGGTAAATATACCATGAGATATGTTTTTGAACATGGTGCTATGGTTGTAGGAGCAATAGATGTCAATAAGGATATTATTGGTTTAGATATTGGAAAAGTAATGCTTACTGAAGATAAAGATGTTATTATTGAAAGTTTTAATAATATAGAAAAAGTAATAAGCGATACTAAACCAGATATAGCTATTATTGAAACGATGAGTTTGTTAAACGATATTAGAAATGCTGTTAGAGCTTGTATAACAAATGGAGTAAATGTTATTACTACTTGTGAAGAAGCTTTCTTTGCATCTAATTCTAATCCTTCTTTATGGAAAGAAATAGATGTATTAGCTAAAGCAAATAATGTTACTGTTACTGGTAGTGGATATCAAGATGTATTTTGGGGAAGTTTAATAAGTGCTATTGCAGGAACAACTCATAAAATAGCTAAAATAAAAGGATCATCATCTTATAATGTAGAGGATTATGGTATTGCATTAGCTGAAGCTCATGGAGCAGGATTATCATTAGAAGAATTTGATTCTAAGATTGCATCTGCAGATAGAATGAGTGAAGAAGAAAGAAACATGTTAATTAATAGTGGAGATTTTTTACCATCTTATATGTGGAATACGGTTGGTTGGTTAGCAGATAAGTTGGATTTACATATAACTAAGATAACACAACAATGCCTTCCTCAAACAAGTGAAGAAGATTTAGAATCTAGTACTTTAGGTTTGGTTATAAAAGCAGGTAATGCAACTGGTATGAGTGCTTTAGTGACTGCAGAAACAGAAGAGGGGACTATTTTAGAAGCTGAATGTATAGGAAAAGTATATTCTCCTTCAGAAGTAGATACTAATGAATGGACTATTATCGGAGAACCAGAGACAACTATAACAGTTAAACAACCTGCTACTGTTGAATTAACTTGTGCTGATATAGTTAATAGAATACCAGATGTTATTAATGCTTTACCAGGTTTTGTTCCAACTAGTAGGTTAGGAGAACCTAAATATAGAGTTAAAAACTTAGATGAATATTTAAATTAAAAAATTGACGATTAATCGTCAATTTTATTATACAAAACTATATATAATATTAAGTAAGAAGCAGATAAAGTAAATCCAGCGAAGACATCAGATGCATAGTGTACTCCTAAATATATTCTACTTATACCTATTAATATAGGTAATATTAGTAATGGTATACAATATAATGCTTTTTTTCTTTTAGATATCTTACTATGTAATAATATGTAAGCTATAAATCCATAGAAAGCTAAACTTATCATAGAATGTCCCGATGGAAAACTATAACCATCAGCATTTTCTAATTTAATAAGAGGAGGTCTTTCTCTAGCAAATAATAGTTTCATACCTTGATTTAATAAAAAGCATAATAATACGTTTAAGGCTATAAAGAAACCCTGTTTCTTACTTTTTATTAGTAACATAATTAAAACAGTTAAGGATATTATAAAGTAGGTACTACATAAGAATGATAAGAATTTAAAGAATAGAGTAATAGTATCACTTTTATGAGCAGTTACGATATTATATATCTTATTGTCATAAATATATAGTTTATCTTTTAATAGTAATCTACTTACTATTATAAATAAAAAAAGGCAGATACTAAAAATAATTGGTTTCCAGTATTTCCTTAAATATTTGGGTATCTTTTTCATTCTATATCACCAAAATAATATAATATTTCTTGTTTATATCTATATAATAAATCAGTATTAATAGGTTTATTTAAACATATACTATATATACTTCTATATAACCAGGTAGCTTCGCTTCTGGTTATTTTTAATTCTTTCCATATTCTATCTTTTTTCTTATAATAGTTATTTCTAAAAGATAGTAATTCTTGTGTTTTTTCGGCTATAACAATATTTAAACTACGAGGATCATTATTATCTTTTAATCTATTTAAATATTCTTTTTTTCTTTCTACCCATTTAGCTAATGACCAATCTTCACTTATTTCTTGTACTATAAATGATACTTCTTTATTAAATTTTTCTTCTATTTCATCAGCACCATAGTTACTATAATTAATAATATTATGTAGATAAGCGGCGATTATGGTATCTTTATCATTAGTTATTTTTTTGATAGATAGTCCTACTAATAAGGAAATGGTTGATTTATCTATGTTGCTTATTTTTTCTTTCTTTCCTTTAAAGGCATTCATAATAAATAGTATAGCTTTTTCTTCGCTATTATACATATTAATCACCCCTTACTGTAGGATATTATAATTTTATTATACTATATATGTTCGTAGTTAGCTATTTTTTTGTGAGTTTTTTTCTTGGTAATATTTAACTATCTCTTTATCATAGTATTTAATTTGTCCACTAGGGAGCATTAACATCCTATCAATATTAAGATTATCTACGAATTCTAGATTGTGAGATACTAATAACATAGTTCCATCATAATCTTTAAAAGTATTAGCTATTATTTTTTGAGTTTCAGGATCTAGATGGTTAGTAGGTTCATCTAATATTAGTAAGTTTGGTTTATTAATAGATATTTTAGCTAAGGCAACTCTACTTCTTTCACCTGGTGATAAGTATGATACTTTTTTATAGACATCATCGTTAAAGAACAAGAAATTACCTAAGTATGATCTTAAATTTTGAATACTTAGATTAGTATTATCAAAGTTTTCTAAAATAGTTTTGTTATCATCTAGTATTTCATGTTCTTGAGCGTAGTAACCAATTGTTACTTTATTATTTATTTCTATAATACCTTCTATAGGTTTTAATTCGCCAATAATTAATTTTAATAGAGTTGATTTCCCTATACCATTTTCTCCAATTATTAAGAATTTTTCTCCACGACTAATATCAAATGTTAAATCATTATATAACATTTGTTTATCAGTATAACCGAATTTAAGATGTTCTACTTTTATAGGAGTGATACCACTTTTTTCGTCTATTTTGAGTTTAAAATTAGCTGTTTTAGCTTTTCTTTCTATTGTAATTTTTTCTTTTTCTAATCTTGCTAGTTTCTTTTGTCTATCTTTAGCTATTCTAGCTTTCTTTTCATTTCCACCTATATACTTAGCTATTATTCTTTTTAATTTTTCTTCTTCTTTTTGTTGTTTATCAAATAATCTTTCTGTAGTTATTTTTCTTTCATCTAGTATTTTTTTGAATTTGTCATAGTTACCAGGAAATAATTCGGCTTTATGGGTTGTTTTATCAATATATAAAGTAGAATTAGTAACAGCATTTAAAAATTCTATATCATGAGATATTACGAGTATCATGCCATGATAGTTTTTTAGGTATTCTATAATATAATCTTTAGTATCTTGATCTAAGTGATTGGTTGGTTCGTCTAGTAATAGTATTTCTGGATTAGAATAGAGAAGGCGTGCGAAACTAATTTTACTTTTTTGACCTCCTGATAGATTTTTAAGCTTTAAATCTAGTAAATCGCTATCTATGTTCATACCTGTTATTATTTTTAGAAGGATGCTTTCGGCTTTATATACTTGAAAGTATTCTAGTCTTTCTTGTATTTTACCTATTTCTTTCATTATTGCTTTAATTTTTTGTTCATCTGTTTCAGTAGATACTTTAGTATATTCTCTACTTAGTTTGTTTTCTAATTGTTTAATAGGTCTTCCTTCTAGTAAGTATTCTAGTACTGATATATCAGTTGATGGTATTTCATCTTTTATTACTTGAGGTAGGAAACCTATACGAGGATTGTTGCGTAATACTATTTTACCTGATGTAGGTTCTAATTCTTTTAATATCAATTTAAATAGAGTAGATTTACCAGCTCCATTTAAGCCAATTACTCCTACTTTATCATTGTCTTTTATATAAAATGATACATCATCAAATATTGTTTGTAAGTCGAATGACATGAATAAATTTTGGATGTTCATATATATCACCAAATGTATTTTATCATAAATAAAATAAACTTGCTTATTTAGCAAGTTTATTAGCTTTTACAAAGTCGGTTAATGTTGTTTCATCAGTATAACCGATTAGTGAATCAACTATTTTATTATTTTTGATTACTAATGTCATTGGAGTAGCACCCCAGTTATCTGTCATTACATTCT
>JAEEGL011659564.1_pt1 | contig 20414 bp, 16 predicted proteins | sample 9134231 | NCBI WGS metagenome assembly JAEEGL01 (sample SAMN16246548, study PRJNA631951) | gut metagenome | biome: gut microbiome; feature: rumen; material: fiber-attached | host: Bos | place: Iran: Karaj | collected 2018-10 | reverse complement strand
CTGCTGAACTTCGCCGTCGTAGTTCTGGGGAACGAAGAAAGTAACCTCAGCCTTGAGACCGTTCTTCTTGCCGGTGATGACAGTGTATCCCATACCGTGACGGCACTGATACTCGTCGAGTTCAGTCTTGACAGGCGACCAGCCGGGGTTCCAGATAGTGCCGTTGTCGTTGATGTAGAAATAGCGTCCGCCCATATCAAGCGGGACGTTGTTATAGCGATAGCGGGTTATGCGTCTGAGGCGTGCGTCCTTGTAGAAGCAGTAGCCGCCTGCTGTATTGGAAATGAGTGAGAAGAAGCCCTGATTGCCGAGGTAGTTTATCCACGGATAGGGTGTTCTGGGGGAATTGATAACGTATTCCTTATTGGCGTCGTCAAAAAATCCGAACTTCATAATAGTACTCCTTTGTTTTGGGATAGCCGCACAGCGGCAAATAGACGGAATATCCAAGTGAAACTTCAAATGGGCACACCGCATTTGTTACATTATAACATATTTTTACGCGCATTACAATAGATTGATGAAATTTTTATATGTAATTCTTTTCACCTGTTTTTTGTGCAATTCTCACAACCGACGGGGACGCCCTGCGGGCGGACCCGTTGCCGCCCGTAAACTCGCTCACTCTTAACAATGTCCCTACTCGTACATCGCATACGGAACAGGTGTCAGGTGTAGTGGTGTCCTTCGGGCGACCGCGGATAACATTATGACCTGCGGACCGCCAAGGCAGTCCCTACACAGATCTCCCTGACCGCGCTATAGGGGACGCCGCCCTCGGCGTCCCGCACCGTCTCACACCATACTGTCCCGCGCCCCACCCATATTCACAATTACATAAAAATATATCAAATCGCTTGCAATTTTTGTTGCAATGTGTTATAATTACAGTGACTAACTTTAGCACCTGCATATCCAGACAAAGAATGGGGTGAGAGAATATGAATGCAAACGATCTTAGCCGCCCGGACGGCAATGCCGGCAGCACGCCGACCTTCGCGCGCCTTGCTCTTGCGCTCGCGAACGACTACGAGAGCATATACGTCCTGAGCACTGAAGACGGCAGCTACGTTGAATACGCCGCGGAAAACAGCGACCGCGCACTGACTGTGCGCTCCTCCGGCAGTGATTTCTACGCAGATTCCGTGAAAAACTGCCGCATCATGGTGCACCCGGACGACCAGGAGCACTTCCTGAGAACGCTCAGCCGCGAGAACCTCCTCGACGTTCTCGACGCAGAGGGGAAGTCCTTCATCTACGATTACCGCCTGATGTTCAGCGGCGGACCGCAGTTCTACGCATTGAAGGCTATCCGCGGCTCCGGAGCGGATTCGAGGTTCATAATTCTCGGCATTCGCAACGTTGACGAAGTGAAGCGCAGGGAGCTCGCCGCAGAGGCAGTGAACCGCACCTACTCCGAGATAGCCGCCTCCCTCGCGGGACTCTACGAGGTCATCTACCACGTTGACATAAACACCGGCGAATACACGGAATACAGCTCCGGAGACGGCATAGACACCATGAGCCTGCGCACCAGGGAGCTCGATTTCTTTGCCTCAACGCCTGAGATGATAAAGGCGGTCGTCCACCCCGACGATATGGCGAAGGTCGCGGAGGCTGTCCGCAGGGAGAACCTCCTGAAGGCGCTCGACGCCTCCACCTCAGTTTCAATAGAGTACCGCCACGTCGTCGAAGGCGGCGTGAGATACGTCCGCCTCTCAGCGATACGCCAGCAGAGCGACTCCGGCTACATCGTCATCGGCGTCCGCGACGTCGATGAACAGACCCGCAAGCAGCACGAAGTGGCTGTCGAAAGGGAGACCTACAGCCAGATAGCAATGGCTCTCGCGAGCAAATACGAGGTCATATACTACATCAACACCGAGACCGACGTCTACACGCAGTACAGCTCCAGCAAGGACTACGCCGACCTCGGCACGACCACGTCCGGCAGCGACTTTTTCAGCACTGCCGCGAACGACATCAGGACCTACATCCACAATGACGACGCCCTGCCGCTCATCAGGTTCCTCGACAAGACCGAGCTTCTCCGCACTCTTCAGGAGAAAGGCACGGTCAGCCTTACCTACCGCCAGCTCCTCGGGAACCGTCTCCAGTACGTCCGCATGACGGTCGTAATGCCGAGGAACAGTACCGACCACGTAATAATCGGCGTGGCAAACGTCGATGAGCAGGTGCGCCGTGAAATGGAAATGGCTGAGCGGAACAAGGCATTCCGCGAGATAATGGACGCCCTCGCCCACACCTACGAGGTCATCTATCAGGTCGATATCAACACCAACGAGTACAAGGAGTACACCTCCAGCCAGAAATACCAGCGTCTCCAGGAAGGAATGACCGGCAGGGACTTCTTTGCCGAGACCCAGAGGAACATGGAGCGCGATATCTACCCCGACGACCTCCCGATGATGAGAGAAGCGATGAAGAAGGAGAACCTGCTGAAGGTGCTCAGCGAGTCCGGCAGGAACACCATAAGCTACAGGCTCATGCTCGAGGGCAGAGCGCAGTACGTCACGCTCTCCGCAGTCAAGCCCGACGCAGATTCCGACCACATAATCATCGCAGTGTCGAACGTTGACGAAGCCAAGCGCCGCGAGATAGCCTTCAAGGAGGCGCTCGGAAGCGCAATGGACATGGCTAACCGTGACGCGCTCACCGGAGTCAAGAACAAGCACGCATACGTTCAGGCAGAGATAGAGTTCGACCGCCTTATCAGCGAGAACAACTGCCCCGACTTCGCAGTTGTCGTAGCGGACATCAACGGTCTGAAGCACATGAATGACACACAGGGACACAGTGCCGGCGATGATTTTATAAAGGCAGCGTGCATGATGATATGCAAGACCTTCCAGCACAGCCCGGTATTCAGGATAGGCGGCGACGAGTTCGTAGCGCTGCTCCGCGGCGGTGACTACGAGGACAGGGACGCCCTGATGAAGCTGCTCGGCGACAAGGTCCGCAACCACCTCGCGCAGGGGCTCGTAACGGTCGCGGCGGGCATCTCGTGTTATATCAGAGAAACTGATTTGCATTTACAGGATGTTTTCGAGCGTGCCGACAAGCTGATGTACAACGACAAGCAGCGCTTCAAGTACACAAGATAAGAAAAAGGGGCTCCCGTTCGGGAGTCCCTTTTTTTATCAATAGTAATCAGATACTCTTTCCATTTCGTACTCAGCTTCCTCGAAAGCCTCTGCGGCAGCCTCGTCAGCGAGTTCGTCAGCCATATCCTCGTCCACGCCGATCTGCGTAAGGATATCCCAGAAGAAATCGGAGAGCTCCTGTTCGGAGACATACTCACCGAGGTCGAACTTAGGATCGTCAATGTCGATCATGTAAGCATCGTCGGTGCTGGGGATATTCACGTCAGCGCTCTTGTCGAAGGAGTAGGAGAGCGTCAGCGTACCGATGTTTGTGTCGTCGTAGGAGATATCGTAGGAGATGTTCTGCGAAGAACCGTCAGTCTCGAAGCGGAGCTTGATCGGGTCGATATCCTCGTCGATCTGAGTGAGGTCGATCGTGAGGTCACAGTTGAAGTAGCCTTTCTCCTTGTCAACAACGTTGTAGTTGTCGAAGTCAATGGACACCTCATACGTCTTATCGACGTAATCGTCCTCATCGTAGTCATATGCCTCATCGTAAACGGTGATAGTGATATCGCCGCTGTAGGTCTCCTTCTTGCCCTCTGTAGCCTTGAGCTCAGCACAGAATACGCACTCGTCGTCCGCAGTCACGGTCAACTCACCGCGCACCTTGTCGTCGTCCTTGCCCATTGCAGCGAAGAGTTCGCCTTCCATCTCGTCGTTCTCATAGAACTTGAGATTGAAGCCTCTGATAACGCCCTTAGCGTCAATATATGTAGTGAACTTTACCTCGCCTGTGTCCTCATCGGGGTCGAATTCGTCGATGTAGCCGTCGATATCCTCGATAGCCTCATCGAATGCCGCCTCATAGTCCTCCTCGGAAACGCCGAGCTTGTCGATAGCGATACCGCGGATAGTGTCGTCGTTCTTGAGCTCCTCGAGGTACTTCTTGTAGATCTCAGCGAGGTCCTTGCCGTTGAGCTTGACAGTTATCGCAGTATAGTCAACGGACATACCCGCGATCTTGACCGACTCGTCCTGTCTGAGCTTGACGCCGTCCACGGACTCAGTCCAGATGCCGACGTAGCGGACGATCAGATCCTCGAGCTGATCGGGAGTGAGACATGACTCAGGATCCTTGACCATATCCATGAGGTTGTTGTAGATCTCGTACTCCTCGTCGTCCATGCTGTCGTAGATGTAATCTCCGAGCGAAGCGCCGATCCACTTTTCGGTGAGCTCAGGCACGCGGAAGAAGAAGTCCATAGCCCCGAGGTCAGCCGCGTAGTCGAAGGACACGAAGCTGTCACCGTTGTACTTTGTGAAGAGCGAGCCGCTGAGCTTCTCCTTGCTGTCCGCGGAGGAAAGACCCACCTCGAAGGAGTTGAAGTTCTCGATGAGCGACTCAATGGTGTCGAAATCGTCGTCAGAGCCCTCGTACTCGTCATAGAGCTTGTCGAGAGCGTAGTTCCTGCCGCCCTCGCTTGCGGTGAAGCGGAGCGACATGGATGAGGAAGAGCCGTCCTCGTACTCGCCGAGCATAAGGCGGTACTGGTCAGCGACCTTCTTAGCGAGGTCTTCGGAGTTCTCCTCGTAGACCCAAGCGTAGTATTTGGCAGGCTTCATAGTGCGGAGCTTTACCTGATTCTTGACGAACGGGGAGAAGTTGTAGAGCGCAACGCTTCCGCCGACTACAGCCGCAGCCGACACACCGCTGATTATCGCGATCTTCTTGCCCTTGCCCTTTTTCTTTGTGACATTCTCAACGCCGGAAACGGCATTTGAGAAGTCCGCACTGGCACCGCTGAAGCTGGCGCCTGTATTATTGAAGTTATCCGGCATAAGTAGATCCCTCCTGAATGATCCGTGCGAGTTTATATTTTTCTGTCCGCGGGAGGCTGCATAGATCTTCCTCGCCGCAAATATAATATTATCACAGAATATGCAAAAAGTCAAGGATTCCCGCGGATTGTTTCACTTTTGTAACCTAACTGTGACTGAATATAGCGTGATATTCTACACATAATAGACGCGGAAAGGAGAGTGAGAGTATGAGTGACAGCAAGAACAGCTGCATAAGGTGTACAGTATCGCAGTGCCAGTTCAACATGGTGACGGAGGATTACTGCACACTGCGCAGCATATCGGTGGGAACGCACGAATCGGACCCGAAGGTGCCGGAGTGTACGGACTGCAATTCATTTGTAAAGCGGACAGGCTGCTGCGGCTGACGGAATGCAGGGGCGCCGTTCCGGCGCCCGCCCGTTTACATCACGATTCCCCTTTGCATCAGACCGCCCGCGCTCTCCTGCTTGTGCAAAATCAATAAAATCAACAGCATAATACAGTCAAATCGGGAAAATTTTCCGCATTCCCTTGCAAAGCGACGATAATTATAGTATAATGAAAAACGTAGCAAACTCTACAGTCAGGAGGCTGATAAAAATGTTCGACAAGACTATGACTTTCTCCGTCAACGAGGACAAGGAGACAGAGCTCAAGCGTAACCTCACCATAATCTACGACGCCCTCACGCAGAAGGGCTACAATCCGATAAATCAGATAGTAGGTTATATCCTGTCGGAAGACCCGACATACATAACCACCTACAACAACGCAAGAAGCCTTATCCGTCACATCGACCGTGACGAGCTCCTTCAGGCGCTTGTTAGATCCTATCTCGAGCAGTGAACGACCCGCCGGCAGGCTTCCGGACAAGGAAGAAGCGGCAGGACAGACAACGAAAACAGAGCGGCAGCAGGGAAGAATCATTCCCGGCTGCCGCATTTTTACACTCATATCGCAGCCGCACTGAGGGCATAATGATAAGGCGGAGACATTCCGCAGAAAAGGATATGAGACCTATGGATATCATCGCTCCTGCGGCGGCGGTACTTGCAGCAGCCACGGTGCCGTGCTGCGCGCTTTACGCCGCCGATACCACGCCCCGGGGCTACGGACAGGGCACGGCAGTTGACAGCCGCAACCGTCCGGAAGGTGCCGTGCAGTTCAATGAGCAGTACGGAGACCTCGGCGCGTGCGCCCTCTCGGACGACGAAAAGCGTATCATCATAACGTTCGATCAGGGCTATGAGAACGGCTATACGGCGGATATCCTTGATACTCTGCGTGAGAAGGATGTCAGCGCGATATTCTTCCTCACCGGAGACTACGCCAAGCGCGAGCCTGAGCTCGTCAAGCGTATGATAGCCGAGGGACACACCCTCGGCAACCACGGGATGACCCACGCGAGCCTCCCGAAGCTCTCCGAAACGGAGGCAATGGAGGAGATAATGTCGCTGCACAATTTCGTGCTGAACAATTACGGCTACGAGATGCAGTATTTCAGGTGCCCGTGCGGGGAATACTCCGAGCAGGCGCTGGAGACCGTCCGGAACTGCGGCTACAAGACCGTATTCTGGAGCTATGCGTATGTTGACTGGAAGACCGACGCGCAGCCCGACCCTGCCGCGAGCCTCGAAAAGCTCACGGCGTCGGCGCACGGGGGAGAGATACTCCTCCTGCACTCAGTCTCCGCGACCAATGCGCAGATACTCGGCGACGTGATAGACTCGTTCCGTGCGCAGGGATATACCGTATAAAGCAAAGGGACGCTCTTTTCCGGAGCGTCCCTCTTTATCATATCTATCCCATTTGAGCCATTATTCGCGGTCGGAGCCTTCTTTCGGCGGCATTGTCCCCACCGCCTCGATAGTATCCATAGCGGCAGAGCGGTCGGAGAAGTTATATTTCTCTCTGCGCGAAACGTCGTTCTCGTGCACGATGACCGTCTCTGTGCTGCCGTCTGAATGCGTAACAGTTTCGGAGTTGTCAGGAGTATAGAAATTCACGAACTGCATCGGATTATCCTGATTGTCCATATACGGACGGTACTTAGAAGGCAGCCCTTTTTTTTCCCTGTTCGCGTCGATGAAGTACTTCACCCACGCCGCGATGAAGGCAGCCGCACCGCTGATTATGTAGTACCAGAATCTGTCCATATCCCTCTCTCCGTTTTCCCGTATCAAGCAGATGAATGTGTATTTTCCCCGAAGCGCCGGAAGTTCCCCAACTCCGGCGCTTTCCTATATCATGCAGATGAGTTCAGTCCGTGTTATTCCCCGATGTTGACCGTCGTCCCGGAGCTCTGCGAGCCGGACGAGCTGTCAAGGTCGTCGAGGTCGATGTTGATGAGAAGACCGTTGCCGTCGCCGCTGGTAACTTTAGGCATAACGCCGTTCCACTTCTGGATCTGCTCCTAAGCGATGACCTTCTCAGAAAGCGACTCCTCGAGCAGCTTGTTGGCGTCCGCCTGAGCCTGAGCCTCCGTGAGGAGCGCCTCAGCGGTAGCGTTAGCGGCGATCTTCTTCTTTTCAGCCTCAGCATTGGCGATAACGATAGCCTGCTCCTGCTCGGTCTGAGTCTTGAGTAGGTTCTGCTCCGCCACCTGCTTGGCCTCGATAGCCTCGTTGTACTCCGACGAGAAGTCGAAGTTCACGATGTTGAATTTCTCGATGTAGATACCGTAGTCGTTGAGCTTTTCGCTGAGCGCAGTCTTGACCTCATCGCCGACCTCGTTGCGCTTGGTGATGAGCTCCTCGGCGGTATACTTAGCCGTCGCGGACTTCATGCACTCCTGCACCACAGGTGTGATGAGAATGGTCTGATACTCCACTCCTACGTTCTTGTACATATCCGCCGACTTGTCAGACACAAGGCGGTAGTTCACCGCGATAGTGCTGCTTACGGTCTGGAGGTCCTTGGAGACCGCCGAAGCGGGAGTCTCATAGACCTGTATCTTGTTGGACATATCCTCCACCTCCTGGATGAATGGTATCTTGAGGTGGAAGCCCTCTGTGAACGAGGTCTGCGATACCTTGCCGAGAGTGAGCACAACGCCCGTATTTCCGGCAGGCACTATAGTGAACGAGCTTGCGCAGAGCACGAGTGCCAGCGCACCTGCCACTATCCACTTTACGCCCTTGAAGCTGCTCTTGGGAGAGCCGTTCTTATTGAGTTCTCTTACATTGATAGCCATAGTTATTCCTCCGTACCGCTCCCGTCGGAGTCGTCCTCCCCGGAAGCGTCTGTGTCGTTATCCTTTTCCTTATTTTCGCTGTCCTTTGCCGAGCCGAGCGCGATGCCCACACCCATGCCGATCGACATCCCCATGCACAATCCGAGGGGAATGCTCCCGAATATGGTCTGACCGATAAGTATTCCCAGCGCAAGGCCGAGACACATTCCCAGCGCCATATACTGTTCTGCGAAGCTCTCCTTTTTGCCGTTGCCTTCGGGCTTTTCCTGAACTTTATCCCTTTTTTCTTTGTCCATAGCAAATACCTCACATTCCCTCAAGGATCTCGCCGAGACCCTTTTCCATTTCATTGATAAGGCAGCCGCTGCGGTACGCCATCACCATGACGTACATCGCCCTGCTGAGCTTTTCGTCGTTGGTTATCTCGCGGGAATTGCCCGCGACCTCACGGGAGATGAGCTCCCTTATCTGTTCGGGTCTGAAAGCGCCCTCGTCCTCGGCGGTGAAGATTATCCTGCACAGTATGTTGTACAGCAGGATATCGGCGATGATGTCATCTGAGGTATCCTCCACGTCGCCGTTGACGTATCTCATCAGCGAGGCGATGTCGTCGAGCTTCATAGCCCGGCGGAGCATATTGATGAGGAGCACCCGGAGCACCTGACGCTCGGAGTACTTCTTGCCCTTGGTCGATGAGACCCAGCCGCGCTTTATCCAGTTCTGAATGGTAGTACCCTCGATGCCGGTGAGCTTTGACAGCTGCGAGAGCGTTAACCCTCCGGTGGCCTCGAGAACAGGGGAAATGAGCGAAAAAGCGTTCTCCCTTGCCTGCTCGGTGAATTTGATGGTAGTACCTGGTAGCACACGGTTAATAGTCATCATCTCCTCTCTGACGATGATATGATTATATCACAGGTTCATATGAACTTCAAATCCTGTCCGGGGACGTTTTAAAGCTCAAACCGATATTTTTTGAAGTTTACCTCACTGTTTCTTGCTTTTTCATAGTCTTTCACGCTTATCCGCCGCCGGGGACCCGTCCCGGATATTGCTCTATTGTGTATGGAACGCAGTTCAGAATTGTAAAAAATCACCAAAATTGATGATAATAGAAAAATACTATTGAAAAGCAGGAGAGTTTGTGGTATAATGTTTGTAACCGTAGAACGGGAAAACCGCATAGAAAATCGGAGGGAATAGAAAATGAAGCATATCCAGACAATCAACAAGGCAAATCTCAAGGAGTCCGCTAAGAAGGGCGGCTGCGGCAAGTGCCAGGCTTCGTGCCAGTCTGCCTGCAAGACCTCCTGCACAGTAGCTAATCAGAAGTGCGAGAGATAAGCTGACTGAAAAGCCAATTAGTCTGTTGAGGCGGTGTTTAACGATACTGCCTCAAATTTTTTCTTGATCTAAAAGGAAGATAGATATGATACACAAGTACAAATTAAGAGGGTTCAATATAGTCCTTGACGTAAACAGCGGCGGAGTCCATGTCGTGGACGAGCTCACCTACGACCTCCTCGACAACGTTGAGCCGCCCTTCAGCGACGCCGTCCCCGAGAAGGTGATGAACAAGCTCTCGAAGGTCTATGACCCCGAGGAGATACGCTCCTGCTACAGCGAGATCATCGAGCTTTATAACGACAAGATACTCTTCTCCGACGACGATTACGAGAAGTACGCCAAGTACTCCGTAGCCTCGCCGGTAAAGGCAATGTGCCTGAATATAGCCCACGACTGCCAGCTCCGGTGCAAGTACTGCTTCGCCTCGACGGGTGACTTCGGCAAGGGACGCAAGCTGATGAGCCTCGAGACCGGCAAGCACGCTATCGACTTCCTCCTCGAGAATTCCGGCGACCGTCCGAACCTCGAGCTCGACTTCTTCGGCGGCGAGCCGCTCATGAACTTCAAGGTCGTGAAGCAGATAGTCGAGTACGCACGCTCGCGCGAGGCAGAGTACAAGAAAAAGTTCCGCTTCACCATAACGACCAACGGTCTGCTCCTCGACGACGAGAAGATAGACTTCATCAATAAGGAGATGTCCAACGTCGTGCTCTCCATCGACGGACGCAAGGAGGTCAACGACTACTTCCGCGTGCTGCCGAACGGACAGGGCTGCTACGACATGATACTTCCCAAGTACAAGAAACTCGTGGAGGGACGCGGCGACAAGGAATACTACGTCCGCGGCACGTTCACGAACCGCAACCTCGACTTCTCCAACGACGTCTTTGCGCTGTACGACGCCGGCTTCGACCAGATCTCGATCGAGCCTGTAGTCGGCGAGTCCGACGAGTACGCCCTCACGGAGAAGGATCTCCCGGCTGTATTCAAGGAGTACGAGCGCCTCGCGGACAGGATAATCGAGAACGAGAAGACCGGCAGGAAGTTCAATTTCTTCCACTTCATGCTGGACCTCGATCAGGGACCCTGCGCGATAAAGAGACTGCGCGGCTGCGGCTGCGGCAACGACTACGTCGCGATCACTCCCGACGGCGACATCTACCCCTGCCACCAGTTCGTAGGCATCGACGAGTACAAAATGGGCAACATCGACGAGGGCACCTTCAACGAGGAAATGAAGAAGGACTTCGCGGCTGCTCACGTTTACTCCAAGCCGGACTGCCGCAAATGCTGGGCGAAGTTCTATTGCAGCGGCGGCTGCAACGCCAATAATTACCAGTACATGGGCGACATACATAATGCCCACAAGATATCCTGCCAGCTTGAGAAGAAGCGTCTTGAGTGCGCGATAATGCTGAAAGCGCTGCGTCTTTTCGGCGAGCAGAACTGAATCAAAGATGCTTTGCGGGGACGCCCTGTAAGAGAGGGCGTCCCCTTTATGCGTAAAAAGTTGTAAGGAGTAACTATGCTTGCAAGCCTGACCAATATCAACAAATTCTACAACGGGACACAGGTGCTGGACAGCGTCTCCCTGACGATAGATGAGAGCGACCGTATCGGACTTGTCGGGAACAACGGCTGCGGGAAGTCCACGCTGCTGAAAATACTCACAGGGTCGGTCGAGCCCGACCGCTTCACCGAGCGTGACGGCATCATCTCCCTCGCTGCGAAGACCACTATCGGCTACCTCGAGCAGATGGGCGGACTTGACTCCGAGAGCACGGTCATCGACGAGATGAGGAGCGTTTTTGAGCCGATGACCCGCGCGATAGAGCGCCTGCGCGAGATAGAGCTCGAGATAGAGCTCGGCGACAGCTCCCACGCGGACGAATACCAGCAGCTCTCCTCGTGGCTCGAGGCGAACGACGGCTACAACACTGACGTGAAGATACGCATGGTGCTGCGCGGGATGGGCTTTACCGACGAGGAGCTGAAGCGCACCGTTTCCGGATTCAGCGGCGGCGAAAAGACCCGCCTGTGCATATCGAAGCTGCTCCTCGAGGAGCCAAACCTCCTCATACTCGATGAGCCCACCAACCACCTCGACTTCAAGACGATAATGTGGCTCGAGGACTACCTTCGCACCTACAAGGGCGCGGTGCTGATAGTCTCGCACGACCGCTTCTTCCTCGACCGCCTCTGCACCTCGATATGCGAGATAGAGCGCGGCACGCTGACCCGCTACCGCGGCAACTACACCGCCTTTGTCCGCCAGCGCGAGGAGAACGACGCACGCCGCCGCAAGGAATATGATATGCAGCAGAAGCAGATAGCCAAGCTCGAGGACTACGTCGCGAAGAACCTCGTCCGCGCGTCCACGACCAAAATGGCGCAGAGCAAGCGTAAGCAGCTCGAGAAAATGGAGCGTATCGAGAAGCCCGTCCACGACACTAAGTCCGCGAAGATCAGCTTCACATACGCCGTTGAGCCTCCTCTGGACGTCCTGAAAGTGAAGGACATCGACATCTCGGTCGGGGAGGGGAGCTCCCGCAAAACGCTCGTGGAGAACGTCAGCTTCGACGTCCGCCGCGGCGAGAAAATAGGCATAATCGGCGACAACGGCATAGGCAAGTCCACCCTTCTGCGCATTATACAGGAAAAGCTCCCGCACAAGGGGATAGTCCGCTGGAACAGCAACATAAAGATATCCTACTTCGAGCAGGAGAGCGCGAACCTGAACCGCGAGCTCACCGTCATGGAGGAGCTGCACAGCCGCTATCCGTCGATGTCGGAGCTGGAGGTGCGCAGCCTTCTCGCACAGGTACGTCTGGTCGGGGAGAACGTCTTTAAGGAGACCGGCGTCATAAGCGGCGGTGAGCGGGCGAAGCTCTGCTTCGCGATAATGATGCAGGAGCACGGCAATGTACTTATCCTCGACGAGCCCACGAACCACCTCGACCTCAGCTCCAAGGAGGCGATAGAGGAGGCGCTGTCGGAGTACACCGGCACGGTGATATTCGTCAGCCACGACCGCTACCTCCTGAGCCGTATCGCAGACCGCCTGATAGAGCTGACTGACGGCGGCTGCCGTCTGCACGACTACGGCTTCAATAAGTACCTCGATGTACTGCGCGACGAGCAGGCGGAGGAGAAGCGTGCCGCCGACGCGGAGAAATTCGCGAAGGCAGCGGAAGCGGCGAAGGACAAAGCAGCAAAGAGCTACCGCAGCAAGCAGCAGCGCAGTGCCGACGCCGCCCGCAAGAACGAAATACGCCGCCTCGAGAACGAGATAGACGAGATGCAGAAGCAGATCGACGCGCTGACCGAAGAGATCAGCCGCGAGGAGGTCTACTCGGACTACGAGCTGATGAGCGCGAAGTGTGCGGAGATAGACTCCCTTAAACAGCGTATCGACGAAGATTTCGAAAAGCTGATAGAATTGGATACATAGAAAACACCCGACGAAAGTCGGGTGTTTTAGTAGGGGGCGATGCTGCATCGCCTCTTTTTTATCCTTCACTCAATTTCGCTGTCCTCCGCTTTTTTCAGCAGGAACATCCTCCCGCTGAACGGCGGGATATCCATGATCATCTGCGAGCCCTCGTACCTGAACCTCGTCTCACCGTGGGGAGTGCTACCGCTGTAGAGCTGATCGTCCGAATCGAGCAGCAGCTCGACGTCGTACCCTTCCCCGACCGTGACCGAATACCCTCCCTGGAACCAGTCCGAGAGATTCAGCACAGCGAGGATATCGCCGTCCGCACTCTTTCTGCGTATCGCGTAGACGCACCTCGCCGCGGACTTGCAGTCCTCCCACATGAAGTTGGTCGGGTCGTAGTCGTAGTGCAGCGCAGTGTGCGTCAGATATATCCTGTTCAGCGCCTTGACGTACTCCCGGAAGCTGTCGTGCATGGGGAATCTCAGCATATCCCAGTCCTGCTCGCGTTTCTCGTCCCATTCGCGCAGCTGAGCGATCTCATTTCCCATAAAATTGAGCTTTTTGCCGGGGTGCGCGATCATGTACATATAGAGCGTCCTCGCCTGCGGGAATTTCTCCGGATACTGCCCGTTCATCTTTTGCGCGACAGTCGCCTTGCCGTGGACGACCTCATCGTGCGAGAGCGGCAGGATATACTTCTCGTTGTAGAAATAGAGCATGGAGAAGGTGAGCTTGTGGTAGTCGCGAGTGCGGTACATCGGAGCGCTCCGGAAATAATCGAGCGTGTCGTGCATCCACCCGAGATCCCATTTGTAGTCGAAGCCCAGCCCGCCGTCGAACACCGGCGCAGTGACCTTCGGGTGCGCTGAGGAATCCTCCGCCGCGATTATCGCAGATGGGTGACGAGCCTTGAGCCCGCAGTTCATCTCCTTGAGGAACTCTATCGCGTAGCGGTTCTCGCCGCGCCATTCCTGTCCCTGCCAGTAGATCATATTGCGTATCGCGTCCATGCGCAGACCGTCGATGTGGTACTCTGTCAGCCAGTAATTCGCCGCAGACTGTATGAACGAGCGCACCTCGCCCCGCGAGTGCATGAAGTTCCTGCTGCCCCACTCATTGTAGCCAGCCTCATCGTCCTCGAATTCATAGAGCTTGGTGCCGTCGTACTCAGTGAGAGCATAGTGGTCAACAGCGAAATGCACGGGCACGAAGTCCGCGATGACGCCTATCCCAGCTCTGTGGCACTTGTCCACGAACTCCATGAGCTGCTTCGGAGTGCCGTACCTTGCAGTCGGTGCGAAGAAGCCCGTGGTCTGATATCCCCACGACTCATCGCTGGGGTGCTCGCCGAGCGGCATGAGCTCGATGAAGTTATACCCGTTCTCCAGCGCGTACTCAACGAGCAGATCAGCTATCTCGGAGTAGTTATACCACTTCTCGTATTCAAGTATCTTCTTTGGGTCAGTGAGTACAGGCTCAGCAGCGCCCTCGGTCTTATCGTGGTAGACTTTGCCCGGCTTGCGCTTCCATGAGCCGAGGTGGACCTCATAGATGTTCATGGGCTTGTCGCGGCAGTCAGTGCGCTGAGCGAGCCACTCCTTATCGGAGAACTGAAAACCCTGGATATCTCGCACCACCGAGCACGTCCCGGGACGCAGCTCCATACCGAATCCGTAGGGGTCGCAGTGGTCTATGAAGCCGCCGTTTTTATCGTAGATACGGTACTTGTACCGCATACCCTCCTTCGCCTCAGGACACAGCAGCTCGTAGAACTTCCCGTCCGTGCCGCGCTCCATGGGGATATCCTCCCACCCGCTGAGATCTCCCACGAGCGAGACCTTTGAAGCATTCGGCGCGTATGTACGGAACAGCACGCCGTCCTTGACGATGTGTGCTCCCATATATTCGTAGGCATCGAAAGCCTCGCCCCTGTAAAAGTCGTAGATGTTCATGGCGTCACCTCTCAGCTGTAGTTCTTGGCGCTCCTGAAATCGACCGCTCCGCTGAACGGGTCGTAATATATCTCCTCGTTGCCCTTCTGCGCCACGAGGTACGATGTGCGGTAGAACAGCGGAATAAAGCCGTATCCGCCGATTATGGACTGCTCCGCCGCAGTCACGGTATCCACCAGCCCCGAGGCTGTGGTGCATTTCATAATATCCTGAAGGAATGCTGCCCCGCCGGCGGCATTTTTCAGACAGTCGTTCTTGGTGAACTCATTCATCACAGCAGCCGCATCGTTGAAATCTCCCCCGAGCGGGTACAGCGCGATAGTGTAGTCGCCGGACTCAATGCGCTCATAGAATTCCTCCTCGGTGACGTTATCAATGCCGATGTAGCACCCGAGCGTCTCCTGCCACTGCTGCGAAATGCTCCTCAGGTAGCCGGCGTCCGCGGTATCACCGCACACGAGTATCTTCACGTCCATGATGGACTGCGTCCCGAGCTCGGTCTTAGCCTGTTCGTAGAGCGTCTTTGCCGTCTCGGGGTCGTACTGCGCGAACTGCTGCTCCGAGGAGAGTTCGCGGTAGCTTCGCCCGAGTATCTTCACAGCAGGCGGGACTATCCCGTAAGCCGGCGTGATGTCCTTGCTGCCGGAAGCGATAGCCTCCCTGTCGAGCGCGAGCGCGAGAGCCTGACGCAGCGTCGCGTTCGCGAAATACTTATCCGCCGGATTGAAGACGAACCCCAGCGTCGTGCCCTGCACGCCTGTGACAGCGTAGTGCTTGCCGTCGTAAGCGGAGCTTGAGAGCGTCGTGAAGCAGTCGATAGTCTCGTCCTTGAAGAGCGCCCGGATATCCTCCTCATTCCTCTCGATGAAGAAGCTGAGGTACGACGGGCACACCTCGTAGCTCTCGTTGACATTCGCCTCGTTGCGCCGCATATAGAGGATATTGTTGACGCCGTACGGGTCATAGAACCACGTCCTGACGTAGAACGCCCCGTTCGACATCACCGAGCGGTCGTCGAGCCCGTACCTGCCCTTGGTTGACTCAAAGAACTCCTTATTGCACGGCGAAGCAGCCGGCAGCGCGAGCAGCCCGAGGAACTCCGCGGAGGGGTACTCGAGTGTGAACTCTATAGAATAGTCCCCGACGGCGCGCACGCCGATGCTCTCGGGGGTCTGCATACCCGCGAGAGAATCCGTCCCGCCCTTTATGCAGGTATAGTACTGCGAATACGGTGACTTCATCTTCGGGTCGAGCAGACGCCTGAACGCGAACACATAGTCATCCGCCTTAACGGGGAAGCACTCGTCCTCGCCGATGACATCGTCCCCGTTCTCGTCGAAGAACCAGAAGTTGTCCTCGCGCAGCTTGAAGGTATAGACGGTCCCGTCCGCAGAAACAGTATAGCTCTCGGCGTTGCAGCACGAGATATTGCCGGCAGCGTCCTCGGTGACGAGCCCGCTGTAGAGGTTCTTGATGACGGTCTCTGAGGCATCGTCCGACGCGAACTGCGGGTCGAGGCTCGCGGGGTTGCCGAGCAGGGGAGCGTTATACAGGTGGTTGAGACCGTCCCCTCTGTCGGTATTGCCGCAAGAGGTCAGCGCGGAAGCGAGCATGGCTGCGCTGACGATTATCGGAAGTATTTTCAATTTCTATCTTTGTCTCCTGTCATGATGTGCTGAAAAAGAGCCGGGGATCACTCCGCAGCTCTTTTAGTGGATGTTCAGTTCATGGTGACGGTCACGATGAAGCCGTCAACGTTGTTGCCGGAGAGGGTGTAGGACTTGTTCGACGGAACAGGAACGTCCGTGGAGCCCTCGCCTGCGGGAACGAAGTACACATAATATACTGTGCTGCCCGAGGTTATCTCAAGCGGAGCATTTATATTATATGACCTGAGGAGCTCGATATACTCCTCGAGGCAGAGACCGTTCTGACGCATATACACTGCGTGCGGGATACCGACATAGCGGTAGGTCTGAGTCCTTGCCTGTTCGCCGGTGATAGCCTCCTTGCCCTCCGGGAACCTTACGACGAAGCCGTACTCAGCAGCGTGCTCGTCTATCCAGGAATAAACGCCGGCAGGCGAGTAGTAGCCGGAGCTTGCGTCCTTGGGGAAGACGCCCATATCGAACGAACGGGCGGTATGGTAGTCGGTGCAGCCGCCCCTGAAGGCAGACTGTCCTGTGTTGTACCTGTCCTCCTGCTCCTCGAGGGTACGGTAGCCGCCGATTATCCAGATATCGTTATTGGACTGCGCGAGGTAGAAGTTCTGCATGAGCGAATTGAGCTGCGTGAGAGCGTCCCTGTCGAGCTTGATAACGTTATCAGCAACGCCGTAGTACTCGCTGAGTATATTATCGTGGAGTGTAACGAGATCCACGTCATAGACGGGGAACTTGTACTCATGGAGCGCATTTACGAGCACGAGGTCACCGGAGAATATCTCCGAGTGGTCGTGGGACTCGGTCACATACTCGGCCTGAGTAGTGACAGCGGCCTCGGGGGAGCCGGTGATGACGGGGCTCGCGCCGGAGGTATCGAGGTTGTCCACTATAGTGGAGTTTGTGGTATCTGAGGCTTTGGTCTTGGTATTGTCATCGCCTGCGCCGCCGCTCTTCTTGTCGGAGCAGCCCTTCATGCAGGACGAGATTATCACAACGAGAACGATCAGAACAAGCACCACAGCAACGATACGGTCGTATCTGACCTTATAGCGTCTGCGCGAGCGCTGACGCTGACGTCTGCGGCTTCCCTGACTTTCGTAATTACTCAAAAGCGGATCTCTCCTTAATCAATATTCCTTGCTATTATAACACATTAAAAGAGAAATGTAAAGCATTTTTTAGATTTTCCACAAAAAAATCTTCATTTTCTTGTTGGATTTGTCTTAAAGGCTCCCCGCAGCGCCGGGAGCACAGCCCGGAGCTGCCCGCGAAGACCTTTCTGCGGGAGCTGTTGTCAATATAATAAAAAATCCGGGATTTTATTTCAAAATTCCGGCAGTTTCTCTAAATCGTTCCTGAACCTCTTGACATGGGCTGGAAATCGTATTATAATAATATAATGTATCAATATGGGATATTGTCCCTATTATCATGTTATTATATCACACTGAAAAGCCATTGTCAATAGCTTTTTGAAATTTTTTTGCAGTGTGATACGCAACGCCAACTATCAGCCAAAAGCTGAAAAATAAGAGGAGGTTCCGCCTATGGTGAAGGTTACACCTAAGCAGCTGGGAAAAAACGTCAGAATGAGTTTCGGTAAGATCACCGAACCGCTCGAAATGCCGAACCTTATCGAGGTACAGAAGAACTCGTACCAGTGGTTCAAGGAGGAGGGTCTGCGCGAGGTATTCCGCGACATGACCGCCATCACTGACTACAACGGCAATCTCGTCCTCAATTTCAAGGACTACAGATTCGACGAGACTCCCAAGTACACCCTTGCAGAATGCAAGTCCAGAGGAGCTACTTATCAGGTAGCTATGCGCGCAACAGCGACTCTCTGCAATAAGGAGACAGGCGCTGTTAGCGAGAGCGAGATCTACATGGGCGACTTCCCGCTCATGACCGACAGCGGAACCTTCGTTATCAACGGCGCTGAGCGTGTCATCGTATCTCAGCTCGTCCGTTCTCCGGGCGTATACTACGCCTTCGAGAAGGACAAGACCGGTAAGGATCTGTTCAGCACGACAGTTATCCCGAACCGCGGTGCATGGCTCGAGTACGAGATGGACTCCAACGACGTCGTATACGTCCGTATCGACAAGAACAGAAAGATCCCGATCACGACCTTCATCAGAGCACTCGGCGTAGGCTCCGACGAGGAGATCTACGAGATGTTCGGCGAGGACGACCGCCTCAAGCAGACCATTCTCCAGAAGGATCAGACCAAGAACAACTCCGACGCCCTCATCGACGTCTACAAGAAGCTCCGCCCCGGCGAGCCTCCCACGGTAGAGAGCGCGGTAACTCACCTCAACAACCTCTTCTTCGACGCAAAGAGATATGACCTCTGCCGCTTCGGAAGATACAAATATAATAAGAAGCTCGGCATAGCCTCCCGTCTTGCAGGACGCACCCTTGCAGAGCCCGTCATCAACCCCATGACCGGTGAGATCATGGCTGACGCCGGCGACACCCTCACCTACGACAGAGCCTGCGAGATCGAGCAGGCAGGCGTATACTACGCATTCGTAAACGTCGAGGCAAAGGAGTACATCACCAACGAGCGCGGCGAGACCTCCGTCCAGATGGTAGACAAGATAGCCAAGATCATCGGCAACGGCATGGTAGACATCAAGGGCTACGTTGACTTCGACACCGAAAAGTACGGCATCAACGAGAAGGTATCCTTCAAGGTGCTCCGCGAGATACTCGAGACCTCCGCAGATGCAGACGAGCTCGAGGAGAACATCAAGAAGCGCGCAGACGAGCTCGTCCCCAAGCACATAATCCTCGACGACATCTTCGCGACTATCAGCTACTTCCTCAACCTCTGCGAGGGCGTGGGAACAGTTGACGATATCGACCACCTCGGCAACAGACGTATCCGCTCTGTCGGCGAGCTCCTCCAGAACCAGTTCCGTATCGGCTATGCCCGCATGGAGCGCGGTATCCGCGAGAGAATGAATATCCAGACTCAGGACGTGAACACCCTCACGCCCCAGACTCTCATCAACATCAGACCCATCTCCTCGGCAATGAAGGAATTCTTCTGCTCCTCGCCGCTGTCGCAGTTCATGGACCAGAACAACCCGCTCGCCGAGTTGACCCACAAGAGACGTCTCTCCGCTCTCGGACCCGGAGGTCTCTCGCGTGACCGTGCCGGATTCGAGGTCCGCGACGTTCACTACAGCCACTACGGAAGAATGTGTCCTATCGAGACCCCTGAAGGTCCTAACATCGGACTCATCTCCTACCTTGCGACTTTCGCGAGGATAAACGAGTACGGCTTCATCGAAGCTCCGTACAGACGTGTTGACAAGGCTACCGGCGTTGTCACCGACGAGGTCGTATACATGACCGCAGACGTCGAGGACAACTACATCGTCGCTCAGGCGAACGAGCCTCTCACAGAGGACAACAAGCTCGCAAGGAACCGTGTAAACGCCCGCTACCGTGAGCAGATCCTCGAGATCGAGCGCGAGAAGGTAGACTTCATGGATGTTTCGCCTAAGATGGTCGTTTCCGTCGCTACCTCGATGATCCCATTCCTCGAGAACGACGACGCGAACCGTGCGCTCATGGGCTCGAACATGCAGAGGCAGGCAGTACCGCTCCTCAAGACCGAGCGCCCGTTCGTCGGCACCGGCATGGAGTACAAGGCAGCCGTTGACTCCGGCGTATGCGTAGTTTCCGACTACGACGGAAAGATAACCTACGTTGACGCCGACAAGATACACATGATAGATTCCGAGGGTATCGAGCACAAGTACGAGCTCATCAAGTTCAAGCGCTCGAACCAGGGAACCTGCGTCAACCAGAGACCTATCGTCACAGCAGGCGAGGAGGTCAAGAAGGGACAGGTGCTCG
>JAEEGL015046044.1_pt1 | contig 20415 bp, 19 predicted proteins | sample 9134231 | NCBI WGS metagenome assembly JAEEGL01 (sample SAMN16246548, study PRJNA631951) | gut metagenome | biome: gut microbiome; feature: rumen; material: fiber-attached | host: Bos | place: Iran: Karaj | collected 2018-10 | reverse complement strand
GCTCCGGTGTAACAAGGTCAGTCTTGTTAATCAGGATTGTGTTGCAGAACTCAATCTGCTGAATAAGAAGAGCCTCAATGTCTTCTTCGTCAAGGTCTTTCTTAAGAAGCGAATTGCCGCTGCCGAACTCTGTTACAAGGCGAGCCGCATCAACAACAGTAACGATATTATCAAGTCTGCACACCGCCGGAATGGAACGGTCGCCAGTCGCACCTGAAAGTGCCTCAATCGTCTGCGCAATAGGCATTGGCTCACAAATGCCGCTTGCCTCAATCAGAATATAATCAAAACGCCCTGTTTTCGTAAGGCTGATAATCTGATTCATCAAGTCCGTTTTGAGTGTACAGCAAATACAGCCGTTCTGCAGAGGTACTAGAGAATCCTTGTCTTCCTGCACGATGCCCGCGCCTTTCGCGATTAAATCCGCATCGATGTTCACCTCGCCAATATCGTTGACAATTACGGCGACTTTATAGCCTTTCTGGTTATTAAGAACGTAGTTAAGAAGTGTTGTTTTACCGGCCCCCAAATATCCGGTAAGAAGTGTTACGGGGATAAGGTTCTTTTTCATAGTACCCTAAATATAATGATTTTCTTGAATAACGGCAACAAGATAGATTTTGTGCGAAGTCTGTCGCGTTTTCCGGCCTTCCGCACTTAGCTTGAAACTTCGTGCTATGCACTTGTTGCGAAATACACTAGTTCGCATTCCATCAGTTGCTGCAGAACATTCGGAACTGAAGGTGTTCCATCCCGGAGCGTTGTTACTCGTAAATCAAAAAAAAATGCATTTTTATTTATTTTTTTTGTAACTTTTTTCACATACAACGGTTAGATATATGAAAACACGCTGATACAAAAGCTGCAATCTTAGTATCAGTCACATGCCAATTATGAGCACTGTAATTTTTTCATCCTCCTCCACTCCTTTTTTTATTTGCCGCCGGAAGTTTTCCGGCGGCATTTTTTAGCACCAGCCACCGCACAAAAAAAGCCCTGCGTATCTCAAAACGCAGGGCTTAGCAACTATTATGTCATTGCTTACGCTGTCAATTCTCAGTTCTTTTCTACATGTATACTGCCGGAAACTGTCTCGGCGGAAATCTTTACACCGCCATTCTTATATTCGTTCTTTCCGCTTCTTGTCTTATGATCAGACTTAAAGCCGGTGAAATCGTTTTTCGTTGTACCGGAAACACTTGAATAATCAAGCGTAAAGCCTTTGTTCTCCGGTATCGAAATATGAACGGAGCCAGAAACCGTATTTACTGAGCTGTTGGAATCAACCATTTCAGAAGTAGTTACATGTACACTTCCAGAAACGCTGTCAACATCGAACTTCCTGATTTTTCCTTCTATGGTTGTACTTCCGCTGACAGAATCAGTATCGACGGAGTCTGCATTGATGTCTGTCAGTTTTATTGAACCGCTCACAACATCAACGTCAATCGAACTTACCGTCAGTTTATCCACACGAACACTGCCACTTACGCTATTAATCCTTATATCGCGTGAAGATGCACGGCTTGATGTATTGAATGACGCAGGAACCGTAATTTCAACACTCGTTTTGTACTGACCGAAATTGAAGTTGTTTATACTTTTCGGAGTCTTTACAGAAAGAGTACTTCCGTTCAGTTTTGCGACAGGCCGTTTTTCTTCCGGCAAATTCGTCGTGATTTTCACGATAATGCTGTCGCCGGACCCAACAGACATGTTGAACGATGACGATACCAAATCTATATCAACAGATTTTACCGCAGATTCTGAGTAAGATGTCTCTATCGTCTCCGTTCCTGTAGGAGTAAAACCTTTATTGAACCAGTTGCCTAAAGACAATATATTCCAACCCTTGTCCGAATTGCTCAGACCTCTTACAAGTATTCCGCAAAGAAAAATCGCGATTAATATCCAGATAGCCGCTATAATATATGAACCAGTATGCTTCATCTGATTACCTCTTGTTCACGAAATCATCATAACGGCGTGATTCCCAAAGAATACGGATAGCACGATCAACAGCGGCACCGATAAGCCAGATAATCCAAGTTATATCCCATCTCATTGTAAGGAAACTTAATGCAAAATAAATGATAGTCACAACAAGCCAGTATATCTCCATTATCTGCCTGAACATTCGCACAGCAGGAGAAACATTGCGTCCTGTGTAGTACCGAGAGTTTGCACGATATGCCGATTTTCCGCCACCTGCCCCACCGGCTCCGCCATTAAAACCGGCACCAGGCGCACCATCGGCACCAGCACCTGTTCCGTTTTCGGTTCCGTTCGTCTCGGTAGAAACTTCTCTTGTGCTGCAACCGTTGTCGTAATTACTATTGTCACAGTTGTTTTCGTAGCAGTCATAGCCGTAAGCATCACTATATCTGCCAGTAAATTCAAGCGGAGTACTCATCCTTGTATAAATGATAAGCCCTGTAGATGCCGCCGCACAAAGCAAGAATAACAAAACGCCAGCTACAGGCGCAAACCAAAACACAGAGCAGCCAATAATACATGCTACACCTACGAAATACCCCATTACAGCGATGGAGATATTTCTTGCTCTCCTTTGTCTGTAAAACTGCATTCTCTCGTTAAATTCGTTGTCGTTCATTTTTATACCTCTCAACAATCCTAGTTGTTTTTCTTTATCGAAATCGCGCCAGAAAGAGTTTCTGCCTCAATTTTCACTTTACCGTTTCTATAAGTCGTCCTGCCGCTTCCTTTTCCTTTGAAAGAAGTAAACTCATCGGTGACACGACCAGAAAGAGAGCTGAATTCAAGCTCAAATCCATTATTTTCTGGCATAGAAAGCCGTATTGCACCACTCAAAGAACTCATTGAACTGTCATCCTCGAACGGACGGGAAAGTTCAAGCTCTATCGAACCAGATGTAGTGCTTATATCAGTTTGCGCCAAAACACCTGATACACGGACTGCTCCGCTTGTTGAAGAAAACTCGCTCTCATCGGAACATATCAAGTTATCTGCCTGTATTTTGCCGCTCGTCGAGGAAACTTCCAAATCATTAACCTCGCAACGATCAAGTTTAATTTTACCGCTTGTGGATTCCAAACCGCAATCATCGCACCAAAGCTGAGAAACATCAATATTGCCGGATACGGTGGAAATTCTCCAATCTTCAGCGTAAAACGACTCAGGAACAAAAATCCTCAATTTGCTTTTTGAGCTTTCTTTTCCACTTTCTATTTTGCACAAAAGAGTCGTACCGTTCACGTAGCATACAGGGAATTCGCCGTTCTGCGATTCTGCTATTACCAAAATATCTTTTTTATCCCACAGTCTGACTTCTACTTCGGACCTATAAACTTTTACGCTTACACTGTCCACTCCTTGCGTAGAGAACAAAAGGCTTTGCTCCTCAGAAATTCCGCTTCCTTTTGATGCACATGAGAAAAAAGCAAGACATATCATGAGGCACAACGCTGCTTTAAATAAATGTTTCATAGAATATGACTCCCGTTACATGATTATAACACACATGATAAAAAAATATGTCACCACTTTTTTGAAAAACCCTTGCTCTTGAAAAAATATCGCTTTATACTGGAATAGTTCGTAAATTCTGCGAATTTACGGACAAACCACAAGTTTTCCAAGGGAACCTTGATAATACTTGTTTTACGTCGCTGTCCGAAATCTGAAAATTTCAGACAGTTATACAATTTATTCACATGAAGGCTATTATGACAAAAAAAATATTCATACATGTTATACTTATTCTCTCTATAATATGCGTTTTTTTCGGATGCGCATCAACAAAAGCTGCTGGTACATCATCTACAAATGGAAAAACAAGCTCAACGACGAACACAAAAATAACGGACTGGTACAAAAAAAGTGACGGTGAAAAAACATCCTCACCGGAATGGCTTCAGAAACTAGCATTCGGAGACGGAAGCGCATATCTTTCATCAAAGGGAAAAACTTCCGGCTCACAGCGTTTCATCGTAATCGCAGCAGGAGAAGGCGCAGACCTTGAGGATGCGGAGATAAACGCCACAAACGACTTAAGCCGCGCAATGGCGACAGAGATGTATCTTGTTCTGAGCATAGCAATGAAAGATTTTACTATGGAACAGAAAAAACAGCTTTTTGAAGCATGCATGAAAGTGGACGAGCCTGTAAAAGCCACAAAAGAAGGCAGATTCTGGCGCAAATATGAGACAACGAAAAACGGAAAAACGACGGTATCTTACACAGATTATGAATTCTACAGCATTTCGCAAGAGGAATTCAAAAGACAGCACGAAGCGTTTCTGACACAGATTTTCCAAATGGAGATTTTTGACAGGGTTACACTTTCACAGATGATTACCCAGTACTCAAACTTCAAGACAATCGTAGAGGAGACGTCTATCAAGGAACTTTCCGACAGCAAAAAAGCTGCATGGAAAACCACTATAGACGCATGTACGACAGGGCTTTTTGAGAGCACAAAAAGCAGTGGCATAAATCCCCTTGTAAAGAACCTTATTGTTGAATACAACTGACAAACATGGAAAGAAATAGCAGCTACAAGAACAGGGAGCTTTCCTGGCTCCAGTTCAACGAGCGCGTCCTGAACGAAGCTGGGAACAGCAAGACTCCTTTAGCAGAAAAGCTTACGTTTATCTCTATTTATCAAAAGAATCTTGACGAATTCTTCATGGTGCGCGTCGGAACTCTTATGGTTCAAAGCAACTCCAAAGAGGAAATCCGCGAGAACAAAACATGGATGACAAGCCGAGAGCAAGTGAATGCCATTCTGGAGAGGGTGAAAGAACTTGAAATAAAAAAAACAGAGATTTACGACAATTTGATGAAGGAGCTTCATTCAGAAGGATTAAGCATAATAAACTTCAACAAACTTTCTAGTGAAGACGCTGCATTGCTCGAAAAATACTTTGACACTCACATAGCACCTTTTCTTTCACCGATTATCGTGAACAAGCATCAGATGTTCCCGTTCCTTGACAACAAAGAATTGTATGCCATTGTCCTGTTGGAGAAAAACGACGGAAAAAACAGAATAGGCATCGTTCCATGCACGAACACAGTGTTCAAAAGGCTTATCGGCGTTCCGTCACACCCCGGATCTTTTATGCTTTGCGAGGAGCTGATACTCCATTTTGTCTCAAAACTTTTTGACCGCTATAATATTATTCAAAAATCAGTTATGCGAGTAACAAGAAACGCTGATATTGATGCAGGCGACGTATATGACGAGGATCTTGATTACCGGGATGTAATGGAGCACCTAATAAGGCAGCGTAAACGGCTAAGTCCTGTCCGGCTGGAACTTTCGCGTGACATAAACGAAAACACTCTGGAAAAGATCGCTTTATACTTAGGAATAGAGAAAAATCATATAATCCGGGTGAATACGCCTCTTGATTTTTCATTCACGAGGCTTCTTCAAAACTATCTGTCGGACAAGACGGAACTTTTTTACAAACAGTACAGTCCGCAGCTTCCGGCAGGCATAAACGTCAAAGAAAGCCTTATAAAGCAGATTGAGCAAAAGGATATTCTTCTATCCTACCCTTTTGAAAGCATGAAACCGTTTATGCGGCTCCTGAACGATGCTGCAGAAGATGAAAGCGTCGTCGCCATAATGATAACGCTTTACCGTGTGGCGGACAGGAGCAAGGTCATAGAACTTCTGTCGGAAGCCGCGGAGAACGGCAAGCGCGTCATTGTCCTTGTGGAGCTTCGCGCCCGTTTTGACGAGGAAAACAACATCGAAATGTCCAAACGCCTTGAAGAAGCAGGTTGCAACATTATCTACGGACTTGGAGAGTATAAAGTCCATTCAAAACTTTGCCTTATAGTGCGCAAAACAGAAGACGGAATTTCATACATCACACAGATAGGAACAGGCAACTACAACGAAGAAACGTCACGCATGTATACAGATTTCTCGCTTCTTACGGCGAATCCGGCTATAGGCGAGGACGCTTCGCAACTTTTCAAGGCACTTATGCAGGGAAAACCGGTTGAGCACACAGAACAACTTCTTGTCGCGCCTAAAGAATTACAAAACGGAATACTTCGCCTTATGGACGAACAGATTGTACGGGCTTCTCATGGTGGAGACGGATATATCGGCATAAAAATAAATGCGCTCACCGACCGCGCTTTGATAGAAAAGTTTATAGAAGCGTCCAGAGCAGGTGTTAAAATCGAGCTTATCGTTCGCGGCATCTGCTGCCTTATTCCGGATATACCGGGGCAGACGGACAACATTACGGTTGTAAGCATTGTCGGCCGTTTTCTGGAACATTCTCGTATCTACAGGTTCGGCAAAGGCAAGGACGAAAAAATATTTATTGCTTCGGCAGATTTTATGACACGAAACACAACCCGCCGCGTAGAGGTTGCCGTCCCTGTATTTGACGAGGATGCAAAGAAAAAACTGAAGCACGTTTTTGACACGCTTATGGCCGATACAGAAAACGGTTCAATACAAACTTCTGACGGACTGTATAAAGAGCGTCTGCCCCAGGAAAACGAAGCAAGGGTAAACTCGCAGGAACTTCTTTTTGAGGAAGCATACAAAGCAGAAGCAGATGCCGCGAAAAACTCTCATAACGAGAAAATGCCGTGAAAGTCGTTATTTACAGCACAAATCCTTCATCCCACAATCCAGAGACTTTTCTAATCGGTTCGAATCCATCATGGCTCTCCCAATGGAATGAAACAGCAAAAAAACACAATGAGCTCGATATTTTCATCGTGGCCGCGCTGCCCGGCCTTTTTTTATTCGATGCAATCGACAACAAAGATTTTTGTACCGCCCCACAGGTTTCAAAAAGTTCGGATATCAATTCATGTACGCCGCCAAACCTTCACATTGTTTTACTCGAAAGCAGTTTACCAGAACACGCGGCGGAAAAAATCGCGTTGCTAGCACCCGACATCGTTGTTGCAGCCTCATCATGGACACTCTCTTATGACTGGCTCCCGTTAAACGATTCCGTCACTGCAAATCTTCTTGGAAAAAGAGGAATCAAGACAATCTGCAACAGCTCACGACTTTCCATGAACTGCTTTAACAAGGCTTGTACGCACAACATGTTGGAAAAACACGGTTTTCTTATGCCAGAATACATTTATGTGAATCACGAAATGTACAAAACTGACTTGAAAAAAGCCTCCGCAACTTTTAACGCATACCGGGAATACGTTCTCTCGCGCCTTTCCGAGATGAGTTTTCCTGTCGTCATCAAGCCTGTCGCGGGCGTAAGTTCGCTTGGGCTTAGAATAGCAGACACATTCCCGGCGGCAAAGGCTTTTCTTGACTCCAGAAAAAACGGCTGCGACCACATTGTTGAAGAATATCTTCCCGGCATTCAGATGGGGCTTGAAATCCACGGAAGCCCATACAACCGCAGCATAAAGAATAAATACACCGTTTTTCCGCCTATGGAATTCTCGCTCAACAGCTACGGAATAACAAACCCGCGACAGAGCATGAAAAAAGGTCCCGTATCGCAAGAAAAATATCCGCTCCCCGAACTTTACGCAGAGATGGAACGACTTGCCGAGATTTTACAGTTTTCTGGCACGCTACAAATCGACTTAGTATATTCCCACGAAAAATGGTATATTCTGGAACTTAACAGCCGTCTTTCAGGCATGACATCAACATATGCGGCTGCTTTCAGGACTACTGTCCCTGAAATGATTTTACAAGATGCCGGACTTATTGACGGCGAATACAAAAATATGAAAAAAGTCGTAAGCATCAAAATTCCAGTTAAAAGCCTAGAAAACATAAAAGAACTTGAAAAAGAAACAGCAGAAAATAAAAATATAAAATCTACCATTTATTTTTATGATTCGGAGGCGGAACAGGAGCGCGAAAAAGGCTACTTCGAAATGATTGAGACAGATGATTAGCAACATTCAGCACAGAGAGAATGTGTACGATAATTAAAACATGAGGTAATCGATGAAAATAAAATCAAGAATTATTGTCACATTGCTATTAATACTTACTTTTATAATCACTCTTTCATTTCATCTTAATATAGGCGGCAGCGCCACCTCGCTAAAAGAAAGCATCTCCCAAATAATAATAACACATCGCATTCCGTACTGTAATATCGCGCTGATAAACAACGGAACGGTTGAATATGAAAGTCTTTCGCTTAACGGAGAAGAGCTTTCACAGAATCACCTTTTTCTTTCTGGCCAGATAACAGAAATTCTTACCGGTATCTCTTTGAATATTCTTTTTAATAAAGGCATTCTTTCTCCTGATGACAAAATCACAAAATTTTATCCGTGGCTCACGTTTAATTACGAAAATGCACCTGTTGATATAACGATAAGGCAGCTTGCGTCTCACTCAAGCGGCATTCCGCTCCATACGCAGGGCGAGCTTTACGGAAACGACTACGACGGCATGCTGCGAACCGCAATGCATGGAGTTTCCGGCTCAACACTAAACTTTATCCCGGGAACCGCCTATAGAAACGTACAGACAGATTATGCCATACTTGCCTTTATTATTGAGAAAGTGACCGGCTCCACTTGGAGTGAATATGTCACTGAGAACGTAATACAACCACTGGGACTGACAAATACATACATAGGGTATAACAGCGTTCCCAAAAATGCCAAAATAACAGGCGGTTCCAGAACATGCGCTCTTTTCATACTTGACTATGACATAAAACTGAACAGCGCGAACTCTCCATCAAAAGGAATGCTTACTTGCAGTGAAGACTTGGTGCGCCTTATACGAATTCTATCGGGGGAAATCGATATTACACAGATTTCTGAGCAGTCTAGGGATATTTCAAAAGCCGTACAAATGCTCATGACAAACAATTTCTGCGCATTTTCACCGGCAGAAACCGGTTCGGATGCTTATTTCGGAGGCATTTTCTTTTCTAAGGATCCTGAAACATTCTATTTGAACGGAGAGATGGAGAATTTCAGTACGAGCATTCGGTTCTGCACATCAGCTAATCGGAGCGTAGAGCAAAACATCAATCAGAGTGCAAATCATGGAATAAAACAGGGAATCATTGTGCAATGCAGCGGAATGAAAGCCCCATCTGCAAAAATTCTTGAAAACTGTCAGAAACAGCTTGATGATAAGGATGATTTTCTGCTCAGTTTTATCTCCACAGAGACTTTGGATATAATAAACACCTTCTTGTGCATCATAGTGATATATCTTTGTGTATCGAACATAGTCTCAATTAAAGCACCAAGAAAAAAAGGCTACTCAAAAATAAGAGTCGTAACAAGCATAACGCTCACGCTGCTTTACATGGCTTGTACGGCATTATTTCCATTCTATTTGGATTGTACCTATAGCATGATATTCTCGGAATCAGTCTTGATGATTACGGTCTTCATATGCCTAAGCCAGATTCTCGGCATTATCTCGCTCTGCCGTATAATCAAAAATCGTAGAGGAGCAAGAAAAAAAGCCGGATACAGTTCTGTATCCGGCTCATACTACTCTTAAGCAACTTCTGTATTCTACAAGTTGCTAAAAAACTAGAATTTTCCGCTATGGTGAGAATATCCGCTGGAATTAACGGATGTTCCCCCAGATTTTGACGATGAAGATTCTATAATCCGCACGCTGCGTGTTGTCTTTATAAAATCATCGATCTTTTCCGTATACGTAATGCCGTCTTTAGTAATAAAACTTGAAGCAGAAGCCGCCGGCCTTACGCTCTTCATCTGAGCCTTGAAATAACTGCAAACGATAAACGCAAGAATAAGACCGATAAGGATTGAAACGCCAATTATACCAGGAATTCCGATTTTCTCACGGAGCGATTCGGAAGTAGAGCCTACATCAACAGGCTCACCTTTTTCAGCCCACATCAACTGACGCTCAATCTCATCAAGATAGTCGGAAAAACCTTCGTACCAGTCATCCTCACTGAATTCTTCAGAGAAAGCATCTTCCAGTTTATCCTTGCCATAATCGGTAAATGTGTAATGACCAGCCGAACCATGCGCACAGATATCAAACTCCCGCTCATACATATCCATAAGAAGAAGGATTCCGTTCTTTTCCGCGCCTATTCCAAAATTCCACGATTCATAAAGAGCTTCCGACAGTTCATAAATAGCATAATCTTCTGCGCCAATAAGCTCTTTATCTGGCAATGTTATTATGTATATACCAACTTTGCTCGATTTGGAATTGACTGTAACCGTATAACGGTTCTCCATAGCAGCTGCTTTTTTCTCCAGCGAATCACGCTCCGATGATGACAGCAAGTTCGCATAATCCAAGATTCTTTCGGGAGCGTCCGGTTCAACAGAGATTGAGTCTGCATAATCATCAACTTCCGCGAACGCAAAAGAAAGCGGGAAAACAAGCAACAATGCAAGAAGCGCTATAATAATTCTATTTATCTTTTTCATCTGTTCCACCGCCTCTTAAAGGAAATACATGACAGCAGACGCGACAGCTGCCGTAACCACAGTGATTATACTGAACATCCGCCAGTATTTGCCCTTATCAACAGGAAGATCGCCAACGAATTTTCCGGTCTGACCATTCATAGCGAATAAGAAATTCTTATCCTTCCATTTTGTGCTGAGAAGCCAAACAGGGATAAACGCATACTTACATCCTGTTTTTGTAAACTTTATATCCTGCGAAGCAACAGACACCGAATCATAAGCAGTTATCTCGTTCTCCATTATACCGATTACAGTTGGCTCGACCCGGGCCTTGATACGGTCCATACACGCATCTTCCTCAACATCGTATGATTCGGCAAGGAATCCTGGAAGATAAGATGCAGAATAATCTTTCAGTTCTTCGAAATCAAACGGCTCAATGGAATCCATCTGCGCATCGTCCATTTTCTCAGACGCATCCTCCGGTATACGAGAAAAAGATGTTGTTCCTTTTCGTCTTACCTTGTAATGCTTTGTGGTCGTTATTTCCTCTTTGCCGCTTCTGCGTACGGTCGAAATCGTCGCATCGAACGTTACATCGGCAACGACATCTCCGTCAAAAAGCCAGAAAGGAACGTACACGCCCTTTATCTCGTCGATATGGTTCTCATCAGAGAATGCATTCGGCAGGAACCGTGTTCCTTTGTAGTGATCCTGCAACGCCTTTTTCGCTTTCTTTTTATCGAGTTTGAACGGCAGGATATAATCAGGCATCCGTTTTTCCTTGAACTGGCACGGAATTACCGTAGGATTGCCGCAGTACGGGCAGCTTGTCGCAACGGTCGTGCTGTCACAAAAAAGCTGCGCCCCACAAGAAGGACAATTGAAAGCCTTCATTCCAGAGCCTTCTACGTCTGCTGGCTGAGGTTCCTGTTCCTGCTTCGCCTGCTCCTCCACTTTTTTTCCGTAGATTTCATCCATCTGCTCAATAGTATAGGTGCTTCCACAGAAATCACAGACGAGCTGACCTGTTTTCTCCGAAAAGTGAACAGGTCCTGTACAAGCAGGACACTTGTAATTTGTTACTGAAGCCATTATCGTACCTGCCTTTATGAAACGATATCTCCGTCATCGAACGGATCGCCGCATTCAGGACAGAATTTTGGCGGTGTCGTTCCCTTAGGCGGCTCCCATCCGCATTTATCGCAACGGTATTGTGGAACTCCGGCTGGTTTCTTCGCGCCGCACTCGGTACAGAATTTACCTTTATTCTGAGCTCCGCAGCTGCATGTCCAGAAATTATCCTCCGGCTTTTTCGCGCCGCATTCAGGACAGAATTTGCCCGTAACGACTGCTCCGCAAGAACATTTCCAACTTCCTGCAGGGGCATTCTGCGCAGATGCGTTCTGAGCCGGAGATGACTGCTGCTGTTGAGTCTGTGCAGATTGTTGCTGTCCCATAGCGAACAGGTTCTGTGCGTTCATTCCGCCAGCCTGCCCTGCCATCCCCATACCCATGAACGCCATAGCAGAACCGCCCTGATTCTCTGCTGCTTTTTGCATTGCAGCCCCCTGCGCTCCAACAAGATATGCAGCAGCACGAGTCGGATCCATGAATGCAGCGTTTCTCTGCAGCTCCTTGAGCATCTTCTCGTCTTCTTCCGTAGCAGTGATGGAAGAAACACCGATATTCTGAATCTCTATTCCACGATAATCGCGCCATTTTGCAGAAAGAACTTCTTTAAGAACATTCGCAAGCTCCATAGTGTGGCCCGGAAGAGCAGAATAGCGGATACCCATCTCGGAAATACGGGCAAAAGCAGGCTGAAGTGCCGTAAGCAGCTCGGTTTTCAGCTGACTGTCGATGGTATCTCTTGTATAATCCTCTGATACATTTCCGCATACATTCGTATAAAAAAGGATCGGGTTCGTCACTTTGTAACTGTATTCACCGAAACATCGCACGGATACGTCAATATCAATTCCGGCACGCTGGTCAACTACACGGAACGGGACTGGTGTAGGAGTTCCGTATTTGTTACCCAAAAGCTCCTTTGTATTGAAATAGTAAACTCGCTGATCTTTAGGAGCTTCACCTCCAAAAGTAAAACGTTTTCCCATATTCTTGAATATTTCAATGATGTTTCCACCGAGATTTCCAGAGAAAATTGACGGCTCTGTAGAGGAATCATAGACGAATTCACCAGGTTCAGCGCAAATTTCCGCGACTTTTCCCTGCTCAACGATTATCATACATTGTCCGTCTGCAACCGCAATTACGGAACCTTTAGAAATGATATTATCATCACCTTTGGTATTGCTCGAACGTCCGGAAACTTTCTTCTTTCCTTTTGCTACTATTACATCAACAGGAAGAGATTCACAATAAAAAAACTCTTTCCACTGATCAGCAAGAACACCACCGGCAGCACCAAGCGCAGCCTTAATCAATCCCATATTTTCCTCCTAATTTTTTCCGTCTGGTAAAACAGACTCAAAACGAAAAAACTGTATTGTCTTGTGAATTGCAAAAAAAAGTACATAAGACTTTTTAAACTATCCCGTCTTTTATTTTAACACATAAAAATGATTTTTGCCAAAATTGAAAAAGAAATTGATTGTTTTTTGAAATTTCGCACGAAAACGTACCTTGATATCCGCTTTCACGAGCGAAATACTATGTTAAAAGAGCTCATCTGCATTGAAACTGCGGAATTTCTCCATAAAATCTTCTTTAGACAAAGGTTTAGAATAATAATAACCTTGTAAAAAGTCACATCCCATACTCGTGAGAAGCTTCGCAGTTTCCTCTCCCTCGACACCTTCTGCAAGAGCTTTCATACCAGTACCCTTTATAAGCGCTATTGTGTTCTCAAGGATTCCGTCATTCTGTTCCGCAGCAGTTTTCTCAATGAATTGCTGGTCAATCTTAATGACAGACACAGGAAGCTGAGAAATTCTGTAAATATTTGATGTACCTGTACCATAGTCATCGAGCGAGAAATTTATGCCCAATTCAGCAAGTCTTTTAAGGTTACGCTTAAATGCCGGCTGAGTATTCATCAGCGCTGTTTCTTTCAGCTCAAACGCCAGCATAGACGGACTAATCTTATATTTTTTGAGGCATTTGGCTATTTTATCAGCAAAATCGGTTTCCATGAACTGGACTTCAGAAATGTTTATATCAATATGCTCAAAACCGATGACACGCAGCTCATTCTTTGCGATAAAACTGCAAACATCTTCTATAAGAATATCCCAAATCTGATGAATCGCGCCAGAACGCTCAGCTTCCTCGATAAACTGAGCTGGTGGAATAAATCCGTATTTTTCCGTCCGAAGCCTTATGAAAGCTTCTGCCGAAACATAGCCTTTTTTCTCCGTAGAATATATCGGCTGATAATACATCGTAAAACTTTTTTCCATTATTGCGTTATTAATTATTTCGTTAAGTTCGTTCTTAAGAAGGAAGCTATTATCTGCGATAATATCCTTCACATACGCAACACCCTTTGTGTCAGTTACGTATTTTCTGAAATCTTCCACGTACTTTAGGAAATCAGGATATTTATTGAAATCAGTCGGACATTTAATACAGCATATCGCAGAATTAAGCTCTATATAAATCTGATTTATTACAGTATCCTCAAGGATGAACTCGTCAATAGCCTCTGCGGCAGCCTGTACTTTTTCGGGAGAAGCCCTGTCATCTACAACGGCAAAATATCCCTGCTCAAGATAATATATCGTCTGGCTGAACCTGTGTTTTCTGAAAATCTCCTCCAGTCTTCCTTTCATCCCTCTCAAAAGGATGATGGCATTCTCATTTCCAAGTATACCATAAACTGATTTCCAGTTAAGTATATTCACAAGGATGACGTTCACCGGTTTCTGCACGAAAAGAATTCGTTTCATATCCGCATTGAAACTTCTGTAGTTCATTACGCCCAGGATAGGATCACGCATTCCCTCCTCATCACGAAGCGTAATAACAATAAACAGAATCGCAAGCGAAACCGCGAGCATTTCCACAAGAAGCTTCGGCATAAGCACTTGGACGATTACAGCCGTAACATTCAGCGGATACATTGCTACAAGGGAATAAAACTTGTCCTGCCGGAAAAGCTTCTTGTATGATACAAGCAAGGAAATTCCCATTGCCATATATAATCCGTTGCTTAAATAGAGAATAGAAATGTTAGGTCCGCGAATATAGCGAAGCTCATCATTTATTATAAATATCTGATGAGTAAACAAATTCGAGAAAAGCGCTGTCGTTGCAACCGCAAAAGGCAGTACACCCAGAACAATAAGAATCTTTTTCGACACAAGCATGTGCCATATCTCAGAAGTCTTTATGATATACAGAACGTAAACGGGCGCATGCAGATTCCGCAAGAAAAAATACGAATAGCACACTAAATTCCTAAGCCAGTAATACTCTGGTTTTGCGGGTATTACTGAACCGAACAATTCAGCCGTGAAATCAAGGAGCGTTGTCATGAGCGCTATCAGAACTATCCACACGAGATAGCGATCAGCACCCGTCTTAAGGATTCTTCTGAAAAAGAGCGTAATGAGAACGACAATCAATATAATAATGGCACACAGGTCAAAATCGACCAGTCTGGACAGATTATACAGCATTATACCATATTATATATCATTTTTATTTTTTTTTAAAGATATTTGAGATTTTATAATTTATTACATTTTTTTATAAATTTTTGATTATCCGTAATCGAGTCGCTCTGTTTCTTCTTATTTTCCTTGATTTTTTTGTTCGCCAAGTTTTCTATCACGCAAAATTCAGCATATTTTTTATTTTGGAAAGCAAAGATTTTTTTTCGTCTTCTGAAAGTTCTTCGCCCCAATCTTTAAAAAGATTGTGTGTATCTTCATCGTTCTTAAAACCTTCTGACGCTTTTTTTACCTGAAAAATAGATTTTTTCGTAGAATTTCCACATGATATATAAAAACCAGCTGTTTTTTTGTCGTTGTCACAATCCCAAATATGCCACAGCTCCGGGGAGAAACCTTCTCCAATGCGGCAATCGAAAAAAAAGCACCTTCCGTACGGTCGCCATGGACGAGCAAGATAAACTTGAGGCTTCCGTGAGTTCTGATCGGTTTTTATTTGCCGATTGTTTCTCACGCGTTTTCTCGCATTTTCCAAGGCAAAATCGCATCGTTCGAAAAAAAATCCTGATGAAACATCGTTTTCAGAAAGCTTTGAATCTGAGCACGGAGCGGCTACATAATATTTTTTCCCGGCTTCTGCAGTTTGATTTTCAGAAGGCTCGTTCAAGGCGTTACGAACTACAAACTTGCATTTACTGAAAAGTGCCGCCGCTCCTCCAAAAACAAAATCTACAGTGCCTGAAACGAAACATTTCTCATAAAGCTGCAAGGTCGGCTTTCTTAGAGTAAACTCTCCCGGGCCACGGAAGCCTCCATTCTCTCTCTCCGCCACCGGAAGGGGCGCCAGGAAAAGCGTATCCTGATGTCCTGAAAGCTCAACTTTTTTGCAAATCATCGTTTCTGCAGCGGAATATAGCGCGATTCCTTGCATCGCTTTTCCGCCAATGCCTTCCGGTGGCGGAAATCCAGACGTGTTTTCGATCGTCAGTTTCTTAAGCTCAACGCGCGGACCTGAAAAAAAAGCCGTGTAAGTGCGGAAAGTTCCTCGCTTAATGCCATCTTCAAGAATCTCCGAGGCAGCTAGAGAACCGGAAATCACCGTTTTCCCGATTCCACATCCTTCCATTACGATGGAGACACCCATTTTTCCAGGGTACAGTTTGTTTCCATCAAAATAGAACTGTCCTTTGTAAACGCCTTTCAAAAGTTTTATGCGCGCAAAAGAACTGGCTGGCAAGTTGCTTATCTCATCCAGAACGTTCTGTAAATTATTCCTTTTGTTTTTTGAATCCGGAAAAACTGTAAATTTGTACGTCCTATTCAAGAAGGTTCTCCCAAAACATATACAATGTCGTTACTTACGACACTTACTGAATGTCAACGTCTGTACAAAAAAAACTGCTCGGAAAAACTCTCCGAACAGTCTTCTTATCAATCTAACAAGTTTTTTTATTTCAATGGGTTACTTCACCTGGCTATAAAGCCCGGCTATTTCAGACCGCCATTCTATTTTTTTGTCACGCGGCTCCCACTCAATTATTCTTTGAATCGTAAAATTCCGCATATCATGTGGTTGTGGAAAAACAACGACACCAAACCGACCTTGCCCGATATAGACAATTGACTGCCCTGGCGACAGTTTCTCCGTATTCTGCAACTGCTCCAGCACACAATCAAAATGTACCGGAGCACCTGTAGTTTTGTCAGAAAGCGCACTGCTGAGCTCTAAAATCGGTTTTCCACACATCGGGCAATCCGGCGTATTCATTTTGAAAGTCCGAATCGCTTCCTGATTCTCTATATCCTCTTTTGTAGCGGGTTCTCTTCTTCCACGTCTGTCCTGACTGCGCTTTGAGTTATTCCATTGCTTACGCCCGCTATGATTTCTTCCATTAGTATGATCCATTCACAGCTTCCTTAAAACCTCTAGGTTTTTCAACGAGTCTGCGGCTAAGCACAAGAGCAATACGCTGCACAGCGTTATCGACATAGGATTCATCCTGAATCTTTTGTCGTAACTCAAGAATTTTTGCGGATACAATCTGATCAGACGTTTTATCATTACTGATCGTACTCATACATACTCCGAAAACGCATTTTCTATGTGATATACAGACTCAAAATCCGGCATATCAACAACAAGAACATCGAACCTGATGTACTTACAGTTATATTGTCGATATTTGGAAAGAAAACATTTAGCCGTTTCAACAATTCTTTTCTGCTTCAGATGCCCAAGTTCCTTCTCAAGCGTCTGAATATTACCGCTCGGCAACGTCTTCACTTCCGCAAACACGATTGTGTCGCCCGTTTCCGCTATTATATCGATTTCTCCGTATCTTGTCCGCCAGTTTCTGAAAATAATGCGATAATCCTTGCTCTCAAGAAAATCCGAGGCTTTCTGTTCCCCTGCAGCTCCGCACGCTTTTTTATGCAAATTTCAAAGCCTCTTCGCGACTTAGCGGTCTTATAATAAAAACGGAACGCTGCTCCTTAAGATTTACAACGGTTCCAGTCTCTATGTCGCCCCGGCCCTTTGCGATTATTTTAACAACAGGAAGAAAAAGAGAATCATCGCTACTTTCTACAACCCGAGCGACAGAAATATTGCTCATAAGAACAAGCGTTCCTGCCGGGTACACACCCGTGCTTTTCACAACGCAGCGCACTACTTCCGGATCAAACTGCTTGTTTGCCTTGCTCAGGAGACTTTTCACCGCCTCGTAACCAATCAGCGCGTTCCTGTATGATTTTTCGGAAACCATCGCTTCAAAAGCATCACAAACAGCTATTATTCTTGCAGATATATCGATATTCGTCCCCTTACGTCCTTCTGGATAACCGGCACCATCAAAAGACTCATGGTGCTGAAGGACTGCTGTCGCAACATCTTTCGGCAAAAGCAGCGTGTCTGTAATATAATCGCTGCCACGTACCGTATGCATTTTAAGAAGCTCAAACTCAGATGATGTAAGCTTTCCTTTTTTATTCGTTATTTCGGAAGGGACCGACGGCATGCAGATATCGTGAAGCAAGGCTGCTGTCATTGTCTGGCGCACTTTTCTGTCGGACATATCAAGCGAAAAAGCTGCAGCTCCTGCCATTATTGAAATATTCACGGCAGCTGAAGGATATTTCCCGTTACTTCCTTTGTTAAGAAGAAAACTTACGAAACCCGATCCGTCCATTTTTACGATAGAAAACAATGAATCAACTGTATCATCAATAAGGCTTCTAACTGTTCGTGAAGATTTCTTAGGATCTACTGCAGCCGCAAAAATCTCGGATACGCTGCTTACCGCTTCATCGTATTTTTTGGAAAATAAAGAAAGAATATCCGCATAATCCTCAGAAAGCAGTATTTCTTCTATGCTCTCGGATTGCGGAGGTTCATCCAACTCTTCAAGTTCCTCCAGCTCCTCAATTTCCTCCAACTCTTCAAGCTCATCCGGTTCGTTGATATTAGGATTCTGGGCAAAATCGCCTTTATTATTAGCATCAATAAGGCGGCCGTATGTTACAACTTTTTTTATTTTCCAATGTTTCACAGCATCAAGATGAAACTGCATTACAGGCTTATTCTCAGCAAGGAACATGTTCGTACCATCATCAAAAAAAACTGGAGCAGTGTATCTCATTCCAAGCTTAAGGTCACTTGTTTTTATTTCATTGAGATTTTTCATTTTTCCCCTTTCCACTTTTTCAAATTGGTTCTCATATCAATTCTACATCATATAAACCAAATTGATTTTAAATCTATATCGCGATTCCGTAGCCACTTCAAAATATGCTGGTTACGAAAAAAATAAACAACGTTATTTCTCCGAGCGAATCACAGAGAAAATCGCAGCCATAACTTTCCAAGTTTCCACAGGAATGCAGTCACCAGCTTTGCACAAAGAAAGTATCTCTGCCGTTTCTGGCTCATAGACTACAGGGACGTCGTGCTTACGAGCCAGATCGATCATTCTGTCGGCAATGTCCGCAACACCGTTATACAAGATAATCGGGGCTTCCGTATCTTCATGATAAACTACCGCAGACGCTTTTACCAACGGAGTTTTTGCACCTGACATCATGCCTCCGTCCTCACAAGCGCAATGTCATTATCTGAAAGCAACGCAAAATTCGCATCTGCCTCGTATTTTACTTGTACAGTACGAGCTATACCGTCAAGGGCTTCTTTCAGTTTGCTTTCTGTTCTTCTTATAATGCCAGATTTCCCCTGAACATAGAATTTTACGGTACACTCATTTATTGTAGTCCTGTTTACACCGTAATTCAAGTAAATTTTGAATAAAAAAAATTTTTGATTTTTTCCGCCCCAGTCTTTTCTGGCAGTTATCTTCAAGCGCGACACCGTTCCGTCCGGCTCTTTCAAAAGACAGACTGAACCTGAAAAAGACTCCCTCTCTTCTTTTTCCATACCGTTTCTGTCTTTTTCACCATTCACGCTGCCAGAAGAGTCTGTACCGTTCACCCCTATGCCACCCCCACTTTCACCTTTTACGTAACTCTTGTATTCATATGGAATTACTATCCAATTTGGAGCTTCATCATCGACAGCGTTCACTCCAGCCGTAAAACCACTGTCCGCGGAGCCGCATCCTACAATCATTCCCATGAGCTTGCTGATATTTTCTTCTGTAACAGGCAGACCTTTTTCTTCAAGAATTACGGCGGCTTCCGCAGCTTCCTGCTCATGGCCCGGAAATTTTTTCGCCATTTCACGGATAAAGGCAGCCTTATCTGCATCTAACCGTATTCCTGTAAGCTGCATAAAACTGACGATTCGCCGTGAAAGTTCATCCGGCACAAGCCCCAACGCTGTGAAGTATTTTACGATATCACCCTCAGGAAGCTCGTCTATTTTAAATGCACTGGAGTTAGTTATATTTTTGGAGTTATTTGACAAACGGCTGAAATCCGGCATCAGAATCAGTTTTCTGCCGTCAGTCGTGAGCCGTGCCGGGAATGCATCTCCGGGGAAGAGTTTTTTGTCCGCGTGCACAGCAAAACGGTTTCCCGCAAAAGAAACTGTATAAGTACCGTTGGACTTCTCGCCCAGAACACGCACAAAGACAAAAGCCCCATCCCTAAGGCTTATCGCGGAAGAGAGGGGCTTATCAGTAATATGTACGGTAGATTCAGGTATCAACGAATCCGCCTCAAATACATCGAAATAACAGAACGCTTAATCGCAGAATGTCAGTCTATTTATCTGACTTCTTTACGATGCGCTCCTTAATCTTTGCACCCTTACCAATCTTGTCACGGATATAGTAGAGCTTAGCACGGCGTACTTTACCAACGCGGACTACCTCGATCTTTGCGATACGTGGTGAGTTGATTGGGAAAATTCTTTCAACGCCAACACCGTATGAGT
>JAEEGL013802314.1_pt1 | contig 20415 bp, 19 predicted proteins | sample 9134231 | NCBI WGS metagenome assembly JAEEGL01 (sample SAMN16246548, study PRJNA631951) | gut metagenome | biome: gut microbiome; feature: rumen; material: fiber-attached | host: Bos | place: Iran: Karaj | collected 2018-10 | reverse complement strand
GGCATCCGGGATACCGCCGAGGAAGTCCTCGCCGATCTCGGCACCAGCCTCGATGAGCTGTTGGAATGCGAGCGTGACCCGGGGCTCGGCAACGGCGGCCTTGGCCGTCTCGCGGCGTGCTTCCTCGATTCCCTCGCCTCGGAGGACCTCCCCTGCATCGGCATGGGCATCCGCTACCGCTACGGCCTGTTCAAGCAGACGATCTTCAACGGATCCCAGCGGGAGGAGCCCGACGACTGGCTCGAGAACGGCTATCCCTGGGAGACCGCCGTGTCCTCCGAGGCCGTAGAGGTCCCCTTCGGCGGCTACGTGGACCGGTACGAGGAGAACGGCCGGATGCGCTTCGAACTCAAGGGCACGAACAACGTCCTTGCCGTCCCCTACGATATCCCCGTCCTCGGCTACAACGGGAAGGCCGTGAACCGGCTCCGCCTGTGGCGGTCCATGCCCGTGCGCCGGCAGCTGGATATGGAGGCCTTCAACGAGGGCAACTACAGCCGCGCACAGAAGGCAAACAACGAGGCAGAGGCCATCTCCTGCCTGCTGTATCCGGCCGATCACACCGCCGCCGGGCAGCAGCTCCGCCTTCAGCAGGAATACTTCTTCGTGTGCGCGGGCATCCACAGCATCCTGAAGAACTTCAAGCTGTCCGGGCTGCCCTGGTCCTGCCTGTCCGAGCGCGTCGCCATCCACACCAACGACACGCATCCCGCTCTGTGTATACCCGAGCTCATGCGCTGCCTGATGGACCTCGAGGGCCTCACCTGGGAAGACGCCTGGGACATCACATGCCGCACCGTGAGCTATACCAACCACACCGTCATGCCCGAGGCGCTCGAGCGCTGGCCGGTGGATCTGCTGCGGCGCCTGCTCCCGCGGATCTACCAGATCATCGAGGAGATCGACCGCCGCTGGAGAGACGATTTCGACACCAGCCTCCCGAACTGGCATGAGCTCTGGTCCGCCACGTCCGTCCTGTCCGGCGGTTCGGCCAGGATGGCCAACCTCTCCGTCATCGGGAGCCACGCGGTCAACGGCGTGGCCGCCCTCCACACGGAGATCCTCAAGTCGACCGTTCTGAAGGAGTTCTATACGCTCACGCCGGAGAAGTTCCAAAACAAGACCAACGGCGTCTCCCACCGCCGCTTCGTGCTGCAGGCGAACCCCGGCCTCTCCCGCTGGATCACCGAGCGGATCGGCGACGGCTGGATCGAAGACCCGCTCCGGCTCGAAGAGCTCCTCGCGTACCGGGACGATGAAGAGTCCCTCCGCGAACTCAGCCGCGTGAAGCTCGCCGCCAAGAAGAACCTCACAGACTACATCGCCCGGGATTTCGGCATCGCCTGCGATCCGGACGGGATCGTGGACGTGCAGGTCAAGCGCATCCATGCCTACAAGCGGCAGCTGCTCAACGCCTTCAAGATCCTGGCGCTCTACGACCGCCTGAAAGACGATCCCTGCGCACCCGTGCCCAAGTCGACCTTCATTTTTGCCGGCAAGGCCGCCCAGAGCTATTCCTTCGCCAAGGACAGCATCCGCTTCATCTGCGCCGTGGCCGACCTGGTCAATTCCGATCCGGTCGTCAGCCAGCGGATCAAGGTGGTGTTCATGGAGAACTTCGGCGTGTCCATGGGCCAGAAGATCTACCCCGCCGCGGACATCTCCGAGCAGATCTCCACCGCCGGCAAGGAGGCCAGCGGCACCGGCTGCATGAAGTTCATGTTCAACGGCGCGGTCACACTTGGGACTCTCGACGGCGCGAACGTGGAGATCCTTGAGCGGGTCGGCGCAGAGAACATCTCCATCTTCGGGCTCAACGCCCGGCAGACGGACCTGCTCACCCGGCGCGGCGGCTACTCCGCACGGCAGACGGTCGAGAGCGATCCGGTCCTCGCCCGGGTGCTGAGCCATCTGGCAGACGGGTCGCTCGGCGTCCGGTTCTGGGACATCCAGGACGCCCTTCTCAAGTACAACGACGAATTCTTCGTGCTGAAGGACTTCGCCTCCTACCTCGCGGCCTGGGACGCTCTCGCCGCCGAGGCCGGGCTTTTGTCCTTCCAGAAAAAATCGCTCACCAACATTGCCCGTGCCGGCTGGTTCTCCAGCGACCGGACAGTGCGTGAATACGCGGATCAGATCTGGCATATCATATAGGAGGAATAGTCCAATGAGTAAAAAAGAGTGCGTTTCCATGCTCCTGGCCGGCGGCCAGGGGAGCCGCCTGGGCGTCCTCACGGAGAAGATCGCCAAACCTGCCGTATCCTTCGGCGGCAAGTACCGGATGATCGACTTCGCCCTCTCCAACTGCGTCAACTCCGGCGTGGATACCGTCGGCGTGCTGGTGCAGTACAAACCCACGGTCCTCAATCGCTATCTGGGCACCGGCGCCGCCTGGGACCTCGATTCCACTCACGGAGGCGTGCACATCCTCCCGCCCTACGCCACACAGACCGGCGGCGAATGGTATGAGGGCACGGCCGACGCCATCTACCACAACATCGACTTCATCGACGAGTACGACCCCGAGTATGTCCTCATCCTCTCCGCGGACCATCTCTACCAGATGGACTACAACCTGATGCTGGACTTCCACAAGCTCATGGGCGCGGACCTGACCGTCGCCGTGAAGACCGTCCCATGGGAAGAGGCGAGCCGCTTCGGCATCATGTCAGTCGACGACGAGATGCGCATCACCCGCTTCTCGGAGAAGCCGAAAGAGCCGGACAGCAATCTGGCCTCGATGGGCATCTACATCTTCACCTGGAAGACCCTTCGCGCCGCCCTGCTGGAAGACCACGCCGATCCGAACAGCGACAAGGACTTCGGCAAGAACATCATCCCCATGCTGCTCGGCCAGGATAAGAGCCTGTACGCCTACGTCTTCTCCGGCTACTGGATGGACGTGGGGACCATCCCCAGCTACTACTCCACGCAGATGGACCTGCTCTCCGCGGAGCCGGAGTTCCGGATCTACGACACGCGGATGCACATTTTCTCCAACCTGAACGACCATCCCGCCCACTACGTCGGCGCCGGGGCCCGCGTGAACCACGCAATGGTCTGCAACGGCTGTGAGATCGAGGGCGTGGTGGAAAACTCCATCCTCTCGCCGGGCGTCCGCGTCGGCAAGGGCGCCGTCGTCCGGGATTCCATCCTGCTGCCCGACTCCGCCGTGGGCGACGGGGCGCAGCTCGAGCGCGTGATCCTCAACGAGCGGGCCGCCGTAGCCGCCGGAGCGCGGCTCGGCAGTGAAGGCAAGATCACCGTGGTGGGCGACGGTTCCATCATGGAAGTGGATTATTAAGGGAGGCGCAACATGAATCGTACGATAGGGCTTATTTCCACCAACTACTCCCTCCCCGAACTCGGGTGCCTCGCGGAGTACCGTCCCGCGGCCGCCATCCCCTTCGCCGGGCGCAACCGTCTGCTGGACTTCGCTTTGAGCAACATGGTCAACGCCCACATCCCCACCGTGGGCATCGTCACCCCGCACCGTTACCGCAGCATCATGGACCACGTCGGTGCCGGCAAGGACTGGAACCTGGATCGCAAGCAGGGCGGATTGTTCATCCTGCCCGGTTCCGCATTCGGTTTCCGTGAAAAGGGCTCCCGTTTCCTGTTCCAGGACATCATCGTCAACCACCGCTTCCTGCTGGAAGGCGACGGCGATTACGTCCTGCTCTCCTCCGGCACGCTGGTGGCGAACATCGACTACCAGCCGATGATCGCCCGGCACGAGATCGCCGGCAACCCGGTCACCTTCCTCTACCGCCGGCCCATGCCCGGCGAGCGCCGGCACGGCACCTACCTCACGCTCGGCGAGGACGGCCTGGTCACCGGTCTCGGTGTTTCCGAAGAGGGCGCCGCCCTCTTCCTTGACAGCATGATCATCGACCGCACGCTGCTCGTCCGGCTGGTCAACGAATACTCCGCCATGAGCAACGTCGATCTCCTCACCGTGCTCGAGCAGCTGCTGCCTTCGGTGAAGATGGGCGCCTGGGAGTTTACCGGCTACGTGGCCCCGATGGACAGCGTGGAGGACTACATGCGCGCGAGTATGGACCTGCTCTATCCCTCGATCCGCGGGGAGCTTTTCGATCCTTCCCGGCAGATCCTCACAAAGATCCACGACGCGCCGCCCACCCTGTATGTTCCCGGCTCCTCCGTGTCCAACTCGGTCGTCGGCACGGGGACGGTCGTGGCGGGCACCGTCCAGGACAGCGTCATCTTCCGCAACGTCCACATCGCCGAGGGCGTCTCGCTGAAGAACTGCGTTGTGATGAACAGCTGCGTTATCGAGCCGGGCGTCGTGCTTGAGAACGTCATCTGCGACAAAGACATCACCATCACCGCGGGGAAGGTCATCCGCGGCACGCCGGAGCGCCCCTGCGTGCTCCCGAAAGGCTGGGTCATATGAAGAAGAAAAAGAAGATCCGGGTCCTTTTCGCCTCGTATGAGGCGTCTCCGTTCATCAAGATCGGCGGACTGGGCGACGTGGCCGCCTCCCTGCCCGGCGCACTGCAGTGCGAGGACGTGGAAGTCCGCGCCGTGCTGCCCAAGCTTCGGCAGATCCCCCGGGAGTACCAGGACCAGATGCGTTTCCTCACTTCTTTCACGGTCCCTCTGGGCTGGCGGAACCAGTACTGCGGCCTGTTCGAGCTGCGCCGCGGCAACGTGATCTGGTATTTTCTGGATAATGAGTACTATTTCGGCCGCGAGACCGCTTACGGCTTCTTCGACGACGGTGAACGGATGGCGTTCTTCAGCAAGGCTATCTGCGAATGCTGCCGCTATCTTCCGGACTTCTTCCCGGATGTCCTCCACTGCAACGACTGGCACACCGCCATGGCGCCGGTCTTCCTGCGCGAACAGTACCGCTGCGCGAACGGCTACGGGAACATCCGTACCGTGTTCACCATCCACAACCTCAAGTTCCAGGGCCAGTACGACCCCTACATTCTCGGTGACATCCTCGGGCTGCAGGACTGCCCCGCCGCCCGGGACCAGCTGCTGCGCGATTTCGGCTCCTGTGTCAACTACATGGCGGGCGCCGTGTCGTATTCCGACCGCGTGACCACCGTCAGCCCCACCTATGCCAGGGAGATCTGCACGCCGTACTTCGGTGAAGGCCTGCAGGACCTGTTCCTGCGCCGGCCGGGCGTGCTCTCCGGGATCCTCAACGGCATCGACACCGTCTCCTACGATCCCGCGGCCGACGCCGCGATCGCGCAGAACTACACCGACCCCTCCGGCAAGGCCGCCAACAAGGCCGCGCTCCAGAAGGAGATCGGGCTCGCCGAAGAAGCCGATACTCCGCTGTGCGTCATCGTGAGCCGCCTCACCGAGCAGAAGGGCTTCGACCTTCTCAACGCGGTAGCGGAGGAGATGCTGGAAGTTGCACAGATCGCCGTGCTCGGCACCGGGGACCCCGCCTACGAGCATCATTACCGCGCGCTTGAGGCCGCGCATCCCGGCCGCTTCAGCGCGCAGATCCGTTTCTCCGAGCCGCTCTCCCGCCGCATGTATGCCGGCGGTGATCTGTTTTTGATGCCGTCCCGCTTCGAGCCCTGCGGCCTGAGCCAGATGATCTCCATGCGCTACGGCACGATCCCCGTCGTGCGCGAGACCGGCGGCCTGGCAGACAGCGTGATCCCCTACAACCAGTACACCGGCGCCGGCAACGGCTTCAGCTTCCGCAACTTCAACGCCCACGAACTCCTCTTCACGGTCCAGGCCGCCTGCCGGCTATACCGCGAGGATCCCGAGGCCTGGGACCGGCTCCGCCGCCAGGCCATGGAGGCGGATTTCAGCTGGGACGTCTCCGCGCGGAGCTACCGCGACCTGTACCGCTCCCTGGTCGGCTGACGGGGACGCATCTCACCACAGACCGGAGAGTTGTCTATGATCGTTCATGAATCCCGAAACGGAGACTTCCGCCGGCCCTTTGGGGCGGCGGAAGTCTCCGCCGATATTTACCTCGCTGCCTCCTGCCTGTCGGCTGCTTCCATGGAGCTCGTCCTGCGCCGCCACGAAGGCGAACCGGAAGTCCTTCCGATGCAGCGGGAGGAGGACGGCCGATTCTCCGTCCGCTTCGCCGCGCCCGATTCGCCCTGCGTGCTCTGGTATTCGTTCCGGACGCCCTGGGAACGCACGAAAGAGTGGCAGCTGACGGTCTATGCCCCGTCGCACATCCCCGGCTGGTGGAAGGACGCCGTGGTCTACCAGATCTTCCCGGACAGCTTCGCGCGCGGGAAGGGCTGGGACGCCAAAGAGCCGGAGCCGCGGAAAGGCACGCACCGCTTCCTCGTGCGCGACTGGGGTACGCCGCCGTTCTATCCGCGGGACGAAGAAAAGCGCGTCTCCGCATGGCCGTTCTGGGGCGGCACGCTCCGGGGCATCCGTGAGAAGCTCCCCTACCTGCACAAGCTGGGCATAACGGTGATCTATCTCAACCCGATCTTCGAGGCCACGAGCAACCACCGCTACGACACGGCCGACTACACGCGCATCGACCCGCTGCTGGGAAAGAAAAAGGATTTCGTCTCCCTGTGTGAGGAAGCGCGCAGGCTCGGCATCCGCATCGTGCTGGACGGCGTGTTCAACCACACCGGCGCGGACAGCGTGTATTTCGACAAGTTCGGGAATTACGGCACCGGCGACGCCTACCGCTCCTGGTACCGCTTCGGGGACCAGTACCCCAACGGCTACGACAGCTGGTGGAACGTGCCGGACCTGCCGAACGTGGAAGAGAACGACCCTTCCTTCCGCGAATTCATCTGCGGGCAGGACGGCGTTGTCCGCCGCTGGCTGCGCCTGGGCGCCTCCGGCTGGCGGCTCGACGTGGCTGACGAGCTGCCCGACAGCTTCATCCGTGACATCCGCGCCGCCATGCGCGAGGAGGATCCGGAGAGCATGCTGATGGGCGAGGTCTGGGAGGATCCCACCTGCAAAGTGAGCTACGGCGAACTGCGCGAGTATTTCCTCGGCGCGGAGCTGGACTCCGTGATGCACTATCCCTTCCGCGAACTCGTGCTGGCGTTCCTGCGCGGCGAACAGTCCGCCGCAGACGTCTGCGAGCGGTTCTGGGAACTGAAGGAACACTACCCGCCCGAGCATCTGCTCTCGGTGATGAACCTCCTCGGCAGCCACGACCGCGAGCGCATCCTCACCCTGCTCGACGGCGACAAAGCCGCGCTCCGGCAGGCGCTGTTCCTGCTGTTCGCCTTCCCCGGCGTGCCGTGCATCTACTACGGCGACGAGGCCGGGATGACCGGCGGACGGGATCCCTGGAATCGCGGCACCTTCCCCTGGGGCGCGGAAGACAAAGAACTGCAGGCCTGGGTGCGGGAGCTGACCTCTCTCTACCGGAGCGAGCCGCTCCTCCGCTCGGGCGGATACGAGCCGCTCTTCTTCGGCGAAAGTGTGCTGGGTTGCCGCCGCTTCGACGAAGGCCGCGAGATCCTCGCGCTGATCAACCGCTCGGAGGAAGACGTTGAGTGCTTCGGCGGCGTCATTCCCGCCCGGGGGACGCTTCTGCTCCGCGCAGACATAGAAAGGACGGAGGCCCCGTGAGCGAAGCATACCGGATCGAACACGATTCCATGGGCGACGTCCGCGTGCCCGCGGACCGGTACTGGGGCGCGCAGACGCAGCGCAGCCTGCAGAATTTTCCCATCGGCGGCGGGCGTGAGACCATGCCCGAAGAGATCGTCCGTGCTTTTGCCGTGCTCAAGCAGGCGGCCGCCCTCGCCAACCGGGAGCTGCGCCCGGAGAAGATGACCGAAGAGAAGCTCCGCGCTGTCTCGGCCGTATGCGGCGAGATCCTTCGCGGCGAGCTCGACGGGCACTTCCCGCTGGTGGTTTGGCAGACCGGTTCCGGCACGCAGACCAACATGAACGTCAACGAGGTGATCGCCAACCGCGGCAACGAGCTTGCCGGCGCGGCGCTGCTCCATCCGAACGACGACGTGAACATGTCCCAGTCTTCCAACGATACCTTCCCCGCCGCACTGCACATCGCCGCGGTCCTCTCGCTGCAGGAGACGCTCATCCCCGCCGCGGAGGAACTCACAGCGGCCCTGCTCCGGCTGGAGGAGGAAAACGCCGGCGTGCTGAAGTCCGGCCGGACGCACCTGCAGGACGCCGTGCCCATCGCTTTTCCGCAGGAGATCTCCGGCTGGCGGACCAGTGTGGAGCGGGATATCGGGCTTCTTCGCGCCGCCATCGGGCCGCTCAGCGAGCTGGCGCTCGGCGGCACCGCCGTCGGCACAGGACTGAACGCCCCTGCCGGCTTCGACCGGCTCGCGGCTGAACACGTTTCCGCCCTCACGGGGCATTCCTTCGTCACCGCGCCCAACAAGTTTCACGCCCTGACCAGCCGGGACGAACTGGTGTTCGCTCACGGCGCCGTCAAGGCGCTGGCCTGCGATATGATGAAGATCGCCAACGACGTGCGCTGGCTCGCCTCCGGGCCGCGCTGCGGGCTGGGCGAGATCCGCATCCCGGAAAACGAGCCAGGCTCCTCCATCATGCCCGGCAAGGTCAACCCCACCCAGTGCGAACAGGTGACCATGGTGGCCGTGCAGGTGATGGGCAACGACACGGCCGTCGGCGTCGCCGCCAGCCAGGGGAATTTTGAGCTGAACGTGTTCCTGCCGCTGATCGCGGACAGCTTCCTGCGTTCCGCCCGTCTGCTTGCCGACTCCATCCGCTCCTTCACGGAGCGCTGCGTCACGGGGATCCGGCCCGACCGGGAGCGCATGCGCTCGTACCTGGACCGCTCGCTGATGCTGGTGACGGTGCTCAGTCCGAAGGTGGGCTACGCGCGCGCCGCCGAGGCCGCAAAGCTGGCCCACCGCGAGGGTCTGACGCTCCGCGAGGCCTGTCTCCGGCTGGACCTGCTCCCGGAGGACGAGCTCGATGCGGCGCTCGACCCGGAGAAGATGGTGTAAGCTCCGGATACGCAAAAGGCCCGCGCCTTTTCAGGCGCGGGCCTTTTGCTGTGCCGTTTTACTTTACGATGACGCAGTAGCCGTCCCGGCGCGGCTTGGGCGCAGGGTCGGGCTCGGCGGCGTAGCCCAGCGCCACGCTGCCCACGCCTTTCCAGTCGCCCTCGATGCCCCAGCGCTTGAGCATCGCCTTGCCCTCGTTTGTCTCGAACATGTACTGCGGGCGGTTGATCCAGCAGGAGGCGAGCCCGGCTGCGTGCGCGCCGTTGCAGAGGTTGGTGAGCACGGCGGCGCCGTCCAGTTCGCCGAAGCCGTAACCCGCCGGCGCGAGCACGAGGATGATCGTGGGTGCGGAATAGTACGGGTTCGGGTTCGCGGTGAATTTCGCGTTGAGCGCGTTCAGCGCCGCGACCTCCTCCGGGTCCTGCACGGCGATGATCTGCGGCTTCTGCGCCCCCTTGGCGGTGGGCGCGTACATGCCCGCGGTGAGTACTGCGTCCAGCTCCTCGGCCGTGATCTGCTCGGGGCGGAACTTCCGGTTGCTCCGGCGTTCGGTGAGTGCTTTCAGAAATGCCTGGTCGATCATGTCTATCCTCTCCTTTTGTTTATCGGGAAACCTTTTCCGCTGCTTCCCGGACCGCCTGCACGCGGCTGGTGTCCTCCCAGGGCACGCCCAGGTCCTCGCGGCCCATATGGCCGTAAGCCGCGAGCTTCCGGTAGATCGGCCGGCGCAGGTCCAGGTCGCGGATGATGGCGGCGGGCCGGAGATCGAATACCTCGCGCACGACCTTAGCCAGGATCTCGTCGGAGACCTTCCCCGTACCGAAGGCGCATACGTTCACGCTCACGGGCTCCGCCACGCCGATGGCGTAGGCGATCTGCACCTGGCAGCGGGCGCACAGGCCGGCCGCCACGAGGTTCTTGGCCACCCAGCGCGCGGCGTATGCGGCGCTGCGATCCACCTTGGTGGGGTCCTTGCCGGAGAAGGCGCCGCCGCCGTGAGGCGCGCTGCCGCCGTAGGTGTCCACGATGATCTTCCGCCCGGTGAGGCCGCTGTCGCCCTGCGGCCCGCCGATCACGAAGCGCCCGGTCGGGTTCACAAAGAAGCGGATGTCGCCCTTGTTCAGTTCCGCGGGGATGACCGGCAGCGCGACCTCGCGGATCAGGTCTTCACGGATCTGCGCGAGCTCCACGACCGGCGCGTGCTGGGAGGAGATCACCACCGTGTCCACGCGCACAGGGCGGTTGCTGCCATCGTACTCCACGGTCACCTGCGTTTTGCCGTCCGGCCGCAGATAGGGCAGCGTGCCGTTTTTGCGGACCTCGGCGAGGCGCCGCGCCATTTTCTGCGCCAGCGAGATGGGCAGAGGCATCAGCTCAGGGGTCTCGTCGCAGGCGTAGCCAAACATCATGCCCTGGTCGCCCGCACCGTTGGCGAGCTCCGAGTCCGTGCCGCCCTCTTTCATCTCCAGCGACTCGTTCACGCCCATGGCGATGTCGCCGGACTGCTCGTCGATGCTGGTGAGCACCGCGCAGGTGTCTGCGTCGAAGCCGAATTTCGCCCGGTCGTAGCCGATCTCCCGGATCACCTCGCGGGCGATCTTCGGGATGTCCACATAGCATTTCGTGGTGATCTCGCCCATCACCAGGCACAGGCCTGTGGTCACTGCGCACTCGCAGGCCACGTGCGCCTGCGGGTCTTTTTCCAAGATCGCGTCCAGCACCGCGTCGGAGATCTGGTCGCAGATCTTATCGGGATGTCCTTCCGTTACGCTCTCGGACGTAAAAAGATAGTTTGCCATTTTGTTCCTCCTGAAAAAATACGCCCCGCCGGGACCGGCGGGGCGATAAAAAACTTATCTTTCGACTGCCGCCGACGGATTTAGCACCTTGCCATTGGCAGGTTGCCGGGTTTCACAGGGCCGTTCCCTCCACCACTCTTGATAAGCAGTATTCAATTGCAGGGAGCAATATACCATTCCTGGGGAGTTTTGTCAACAAAGAGCTGGCCGGGCATGATCAGAAACCGCGCGGTCATCAGCCGTCCCGTTCTTTTTTGCCGCGGACGAACAAAACCCCTCCGAAAAGCAGGCATACCGTCGCCAGGCAAAAGCATATGATACCCGCTGTGTTGTTCCCGTGGACAGAGACCGATATCCAAGCGAGAAAGTCAAACGCCACGGTCGCGACCAGCAGGATGAGCCCGATGATCTGCTTTTTGTTCATGGCGCTTTGCCTCCTTTGTATCCGGAATTATGCCGTTTCACTCCGTGGGCGCGGCGGTATCCAGAATGACCGAGGCGCCGGAGAAGGCCCAGGTCATCTGGGGGACGAAGCGGAGGGTGCTGTCGATCTTGCGGTCGATGAAGGCGTTCACGTCGGAGCTGTACGCGCCGGTGGAGACCACCAGCCGGTCGAACACGCGCAGGAAATCGTCGATGTCCTGGCCGTTCTCCGTGCCGTTGGCCGTGAACAGGTCGTGGGTGACCGAGGCGTCCAGGTGCGCGCCGGACTTGCGCAGGTCGGCGTCCACTGCGTTGCGCACTGCGATGGCGAAGTTCATGGCGAACACGTGCCGGGAGAGCTCGGAGGCCGCCGCGCGCGTGTAGCCCACGGAGGCGAGCGGGTGCTCCACATGGCTGAGGATGATCTCGTCGAAGCCCATGTCCAGCAGGTCGCGGATCAGGTCGGCGGTGTAATCCCGCACTGTGAGGTTCCACAGGTCCACCCAGCTGCCGCGGCCGTCGGCGTATACCGCGCCGTTGCTGTCTTTCAGCGCCACGTCCGGGTTCTTCGTGGCCAGCAGCGTGTCCACGGCGCAGGAGATGTCCGCCGCCAGGAACCAGCCGTCCTCCTTCAGGGCGTTCAGTACGGCGGAGGGATCCCAGGTGCCGTTGGCGGAATAGCCGGAGGCGACCGCCACGCGCGAGATCCACGCGAGCATGCCGGTCTCGTCTTTCATCTGCAGCACGAGCCCCTGCAGGCCGTTGCGCTGCGCGTCTTTCACGGCGGTGTCGAGTCCCGTTTCGGAGACCTTGCTCATCGGGACGTAGTAGGCGCGCAGGTAGTTCATGCCGGAGACAGTGGCCATCTCCACCACGGAATAATCCGGCGCCGCGATCGCCATCTGCGACGCCGCGCCGCCCGGATAGGGCGCCGGCTGCGCCACGGGCTGAATGGTGTACGGCTCGCCGGATTCCTCCAGCATCGGGATCACCATAGCCACGCTCTGCCGGTGGTAGACCAGGTACTGCGGCAGCAGCGAGAAGGCCGCCAGCCCCAGCAGGATCAGCAGCACCAGCAAGAACAGCAATATCCGGCCCGCCCGGCCGCCGCCGGTCTGCGCGCCGCGGTATACTCTGTGCCCGCGGACGATCATTCTTCCAGTGCCATCACTTTCGCGATGCGGCGGCCGTGCCGTCCGCCGAGGTGTTCGGTGCTGAGGAAGATGTCCACGATCTTCTTCGCCAGCTCCGCGCCGATCACCCGGCCGCCCAGGGCGATCATGTTCGCGTCGTTATGCGCGCGGCACATCTCCGCGGTATAGCAGTCCGACACCACCGCGCAGCGGATCCCGTGCACCTTGTTGGCCGCCAGGGACATGCCGATCCCGGTGCCGCATACAAGGATCCCCTTCTCGTAGGTGCCGTCCACGACGCCCTGCGCCGCAGGCACGGCGAAGTCGGGGTAGTCGCAGCTCTCCTCGTTATAGCAGCCGATATCCACATAGGCTACGCCCTTTTCCTTCAGGTGCTCCATCAGTTCCTGCTTCATGGCGTATCCGCCGTGATCCGAAGCAATCACGATCATATCCGAATCCTCCTGTCAGAGCCGGAACATTTCCGGCTTTCTTTTTTCATACAGCGCCACATACCGGAAGCCGAGGCTCCCGAGCAGCTCCTCCGCCTCCCGGACGCCGGCGCCGGCGTCTTCCGGAGTGTGAGCGTCGCTCCCGATGGTGACGATCTCGCCGCCCAAAGAGCGGTACAGCGCCAGCACGGACGCGTTGGGGTAGGTGGTGTGCCCCTGGCGCAGCCCCGAGGTGTTCACCTCGATGCCCTTGCCCCGCTCGATGATCGGCCGGAAGATGGCTTCCAGCTCCTCGCGGTAGAGCTCCGCGGTGATCTCCGCCGAGAACCCTGCCCGGCGCATATAGCGTGAGGTGTAGCCGACGTGCGCCATCACGTCGAACACGTCCATCTCCGCCAGCTCCCGCAGCTCTTCCAGATACGCGCGGTTCCAGCGCAAGCACTCCTCCTCGGAGGAATACTTCAGGTGATAGAAGTCCGGGGCGTTCCGGTTGTTGTGGAGCGAGCCCAGTACCAGGTCCCAGGGAGCCGCTTCCAGGGCCGTGCGCGCGCCTTCCGGGTCGTGGTTGGCCTCGCCCAGCTCGATGCCCATGCGGAGTTCCAGCCCGGGCACCGGGTCGGCGCGGTAGGCCTCATGCTCGGCGGCGACGTGCGTGAGCACGTCCTTCCATATGTCGGTGAGGGTTCCGGTGCGGTCGTCGTCCAGATCCACGTGGTCGGTGAGGCATATGGCGCTCATCCCGTGCTCCCTCGCGCCCAAGGCCATCTCCCGTAGCGGCGCGGCGCTGTCGTGTGAGCAGAGGCAGTGCATGTGCTGATCGAAAAGCGGCAAATCCCGTTCCTCCAAAGCCCGCCCCCGGCGGTTTCTTTCGCGTTTTTCTTGTGCCCGCCGCGCGGGATGTGGTATGATACCACCGTACCCGGGCGGCGCGCGGCTCAAAGCCCGCGCTGTCAACAAATGATTATACATCAGAAAAGGGGGCGGAGGCAAGATATGACGCAAATATTCCTGATCCGGCACGGGCAGGCCGAGGGAAACCTTTTCCGCCGCGTCCAGGGTCAGGGCGACTGCCCTCTCACCGAGCGTGGGCGGCGTCAGGCGGCCTCGCTCACGCCACGTTTCGCCGACGTCCCCATCGTCGCCGCTTACGCCAGCGATCTCTCCCGCGCCGTGGAGACGGCGCAGGCTGCCGTGGGCGCGCGCGATATCCCGATCCGCACGGATCCGAGGCTCCGCGAGTTCTGCTTCGGCGAATGGGAAGACCGCGCCTGGGGCAACGTCACCAGAGAAGAACCCGAGAAGAAAACGCTGTTTTTCACCGACCCGGCCCGCTGGTCCGTCCCGGGCGGAGAGCGGTTTTCCGATGCACAGAGCCGTATGGTGGCCGCCATGACAGACATCGCCCGCCGGCATGACGGCGGCACCGTCCTGGTCACGGCGCACGGCGCCATCATCCGCTCCTTCCTGGCGGCGATCCGCGGCGTGGCCTCGGAGGACATCTCCGCCGTGACGCTGCCGGACAATGCCTCCGTGACACTGCTCACGTATGAAGACGGCGTTTTTCGTGAGATCTTCACGGGCGACACCTCCCACCTCCCCGAGCCGCCTTTCTCCCCCGTACGGAAAACGCTCGCCGACGGTGCGGACGTGAAGAGCTGGGACCTGCGCTACGCGCCTTTCGACATGGAGGACGGCAAAGAGCGCTACCTTGCCTGCTACCGGGACGCCTGGCGGACCGCCCACGGATCTCTTCGCGGCTTTGACGCGCATGCCTGCTGGCGCGGCGCGCAGTTCCGCGCCGAAGAGGCGCCCGGCTCGCTCGCCGCTGCCTATCTGGAAGATGATTTTGCCGGCGTGCTCGCGCTCGACATGAAGCGCGGCGAGCGCTCCGGCATCGGCTGGATCGCCTTTTTGTACATCGTGCCCGAGTTTCGCGGCCACGGCTGCGGCGTCCAGCTCATCGGCGAGGCGCGGCACCGTTATCGTGCCCTGGGCCGCACGCGGCTGCAGCTCACCGTGGCGCCTTCCAATCCGGCACTGGGTTTTTACCGGCGCTGCGGCTTCTTCGAGGCCGGGACTGCGCCGGGGGCCGTGGAGCCGCTGCTGATCATGGAGAGGCCGATATGAACACGTTCCGCGTCCTGCGTCCGGAACTGGACGACCGCCTGCGCACGATCGTCATCTCCGACGTCCACGGGAACCTGCCCTATCTGGAAGGGCTGCTGCGCAAGCTTTCCCTCCGGAAGGACGACCAGCTCGTGCTGCTGGGCGACCTGGTGGAGAAAGGCCCGGAGAGTCTGGCAACGCTCCGCTGCGCTATGTCGCTGCGCGGGCGCTGCCGGCTGTACCCCGTGCTGGGCAACTGCGATTTCTGGCACCTGTGGGTGAGTGAGCGTTCCCCGGACTGGTTCGCCCCGGACTGGGACGAGCGCACCGTGCGCCATCTGATCCGCCAGAAGCGCACCGGGCGGCGCGGCCTGATCCTGGACATGTGCGCCGAGCTGGGCATCCGCATCTCGGAAGAAACGGACATTCCGGCACTGAAAAAGGCGCTGCGCGAGGCCTACCCCGCCGAGTTCGCCTTCCTCGCGGACATGCCCTTCGCCATGGAGACAGACAAATACATTTTCGTCCACGGCGGCATCCCGAAGGGGGAGACGCTCGAGAGCGCCGGAGCCTGGCGCTGCATGAAGGTGGACCGCTTCTACGACGCCCGCCCGCATTTCGACAAATGGGTCATCGCCGGGCACACCCCGGTCTGCCTCTACGGCCAGAACACGATCTCCGCCGCCCCGATCATCGACCGCGCCTGCCGCCTCGCAAGCATCGACGGCGGCTGCGTACTCAAGGACGACGGGCAGCTCAACGCCCTGATCATCCGCCGCGGCGAGTTCTCCGTGGACTGGTACGACCCCTACCCGCTCGCCCGGGCGCTCGACCCGCAGAAAAAGAGCCGTTCCTGTGCCTACATCCGCTGGGGGGACAATCTGGTGACCCCGCTGGAGCTCGGGCGCGAGTGGTGCCGCGTCCGTCACGACCGCACCGGCTACGAGATGGACGTGCTCACCGACCTGCTTTTCGAGCGCGACGGGCAGCTGATGGTGAGCGACGTGACCGACTACCGCCCCGCCGTGAAGCCGGGGGATATCCTCAGCGTCGTCCGTGAGACCTCGCGCGGCGTCTGGATCAAGAAGGACGGTGTGACCGGCTGGTATGAAGGCCGTCTCGAGCTCCTGCCCGGCAGCCGGACCGGGAAGCCCTGATCCGACCAAAGGAGGCACGGCATGCTCAGATTAGCGGACGTCACCGAAGACAACTGGATGGAAGCAGCCTCCCTGTCGGTCCGGGACGATCAGAAGGGGTTCCTCGCGCCGGCGGTCGGCATCCTGGCCCGGGGATACGTATACCGGAACTGTCATGCCAGGGTCTACGTCATCGAAAACGACGCGACGCCCGTCGGCCTTGCCCTCGTCCGGGAGTTCACCGACGAACCCCTCGGCTACGACCTGCAGCAGTTCATGATCGACCGGCGGTACCAGGGCCGGGGGTTCGGCTCCGGGGCGCTCGCGCTGATCCTGGAGGAGCTGCGCCGGGAGGGCCGTTACGATCGCGTGGAGGTATGCGTGAAAAAAACAGACGCCGCGGCGATCCGCCTGTACGAAAAGCACGGATTCACCGATTCCGGCTATGTGGACGAGACCGCGCCGGATTCCCTGAACATGGTCTGCCGCCTCTGTCCCGAATAAAAACCGCCCGGAAACCCTGAACGCCGAGGGGGCCGCTCTGCGGCCCCCTCGGCGTTTTATGATCTCCGGTCCTCTCTCGATCCGACTTGCGGTCAAAACGCTCTTTCGGCTGTTTCGATATGCCGCCGGATCGCCGTTTCGTTCTCCACACAGTATTGATAAGATGCTTCCATGTAATCCGTTATGTGATTGCTTCCGTACATTTCCCGCAGGGTGTCCAGGACGGGTCTGCCCTGTATGATCATATCCTGGAAATACGGATACACACAGCCGCCGTGTTCGCGGGGATAATACGGATTGACGGAAGCAAGCCTTTCGTCGTCCATGATGCTTTCAACGACCATCTCGCTCAGGATCCATTTCAGCGAGGGCGTTTCATATTCTGACCGACTGTCTCCAAAATGCCTGTTCCATACGTGAAACCAGAGAAAATGGATGACTTCATGGATCGATACGCCCAGGGCGCCCCGCTCGCTGTTTTTATAGAAGACGTCAAAACACCGCTCCTCCAGGAAGCGCGGGCAGACGGGGTCAAGGCTGATATTGCCCGCCAGGTCGTTGAATAGCGCCCTTGTGTCTGTCTCAAAAGCGTCCGAGAGGGCGTCCTCGATCTGATCGCGGTACAGGGCGAAGTGCCTGTTGTATAGCTCGACTTTGCCGTTCATTTCCTCCGCCAGACCGTCCCATATCGTTTTCAGTTCTTTTGTGAGGTATTCTTTCTTCCCCTTGCGGGAAAGTCCTCCCAGTATCTCTTTGTTCAGCTGCGGATAGTGCCAGAGCAAAGCGTCCGACCAGTACGGAGCCGTATCGTTCTCCTGGAACAGCAGTATGCTGTCTATGGAATGCTCAAAGCCGGGGTTTCTGAATGTAACGTTCATGCCGTTCCTCTTTCAGGCCTGTATCGAACAGGAGTATATCAGAGCGTCGGCTTCCTCCTTCAGCAATACCGCGCCGGGCAGACGATCGATGAGCGCCAAGCTGTATTCGTTTCCCTTTTTTACTTCAAACAGCACTTCCTTCAGATCCAGCGATTTGAGATGCTCCATAACGGCCAGGACCGAATCGACGGCGATATGTTTTCTTCTGTAGGGAGAGGCCACCCAGTAGTACAGGTATATTGCGCCTTTGCTTTGGTCGCAGTCGTATAAACCGACCCTCCCGCACGGTTCGCCGTTATAGAAGATCACAAAGGTCTCGTCGAAGGGCGGGACCTTTTCATCGACATAGGAAAGATCGTATTCCAGTTTATAGTCCTCGTCAAAAGGAAACCACCGGCTGATTTCTTTCAGGTCGGCTTTGAACAAAGGGAATAACCGCGCCGCGTTCTCATGATCGATCGTTTTTAACTGTATATCGTTATTTACGTACAGCTCCATTTTGATCCTCTCCGCGAGTTTCTGCCTGTCTGTTTTTCTCCATTCTTATCAGCCGTTCTTCGTCGGGTCCCGTGACGCCGTTTTTGCAGCGGTATCCCATTTTCAGATAAAACGGGGCGCCGGTGATCGATGCGGGGACCTCGATCCTTTTCGCCCGCAGGAAGTATTCATCCTTCTCCAGCGCCTGCATGATCGCGCGCCCCAGGCCCTTCCCCTGGCAGTCCGGCGAGACGAAAAAAGAGAACAGACTGCTTTCGTCCTCTTTACCCCAGAAAGGGCCGATGGCTCCGCACCCGACGATCCTCTCCTGTTCCTCCGCTACGTAAAAATGCGTCCAGCCCGCTCTCTCAAGGATGTACCCGGGCGTGTGCGTCTCGACCAGCGCGTCTATGGCCGCAGCCGGATAATCTTTTATGTTGGATATCCGCAGGGTCGTCCGGATCAGTTCGGAGACCGCTTCCGCATCCGTTTCCCGGAATCGTCTGATTTGAAACATATGCACCTCACAGGCTGCGTCCGGCCGGCGGGCTGCAGCCCCTTTCTTTCGCTGCGTTTCACTGTGCGGAAAACCGCCGGAGCAAAGGGAATGGCATGCCCCGAAGATCATGCCATTCCCGTAACTGTTCATCTGTCCCGCAGGCCCGGAGGAATGCCCCTCCGGGCTCTTTTCGTGCGGTCTACTCGCGTTCTTCGAGATAGCGGCGGATGTGCCCGATGATCATGCTGACGGCGGCTTCGTTCCGGCCGCCCTCCGGTACGATGACGTCGGCCTTCTTGCGCGAGGGCTCCACGTACATCTCGTGCATAGGCTTCACCGTGGCCTGCCACTGGTCCACTACGCTCCGCACGGTGCGGCCGCGCTCCTCCACGTCACGGAGGATCCGCCGCGCCAGGCGCACGTCGGCGTCGGTATCCACGAAGATCTTCAGATCCATCAGCTCCGCCAGCGCGGGGTCGGCGAAGATCAGGATCCCCTCCACGAGGATCACCGGCCGGGGCTCGATCACTTCGATCTCGCCGCTCCGGTTGTGCACGGTGAAATCGTACACCGGGCAGTGGACGCTCCGGCCCGCCCGGAGCAGGCGGAGATGCTCCGCCATCAGCTCCGTCTCGAAGGCCTCGGGGCAGTCGTAGTTCAGCTTCGAGCGCTCCTCATAGGTGAGGTCGTCGTGGGCGCGGTAATAATTGTCGTGATGGACAAGGGAGACGCGGCTGCCGAAGCAGTCCGTGATCCGCTCGGTCAGCGTGGTCTTGCCGCTGCCGGAACCGCCGGCAACGCCCACCACAAAGTTTTCCGCCATGGAAGAAGCTCTCCTTCCTTATCTCTTGCCCTTGTCGTAGGGAATGCCTTCGGCCTTCGGCGCGCGGGAGCTCTTGGAGGTGAAGGCCAGCACGATCAGCGTGATCAGGTAGGGAAGCAGACGGTAGAAATGTGCGCTGATGCCGGCCTGCGCCAGGGCGAAGACCCCGTCGCCGTTGATGTCCAGCGTGGAGTAGGAGGCCGCGATGCACTTGAACAGGCCGAAGAGCAGCGCGCCGCCCGCCACGTTCAGCGGTTTCCAGTTGCCGAAGATCATAACAGCCAGGGCCAGGAAGCCGAAGCCTGCCACGTCGCCGTTGGCCGAGCAGTTGGCTGTGGTCAGCGCGTACACGAAGCCGCCCATGCCCGCCAGTGCGCCGGAGATGGTCACGCCCGCGTAGCGCATCTTCATCACGTTGATGCCCAGCGAGTCCGCTGCCTGGGGGTTCTCGCCGCAGGCCCGCAGCCGCAGGCCGAAGCGCGTGCGGTACAGGATCACGGACAGGATCACGAACAGCAGGATGCACACGTACGTGGTGAGATACACCTTGTTCAGGAACGTGTCTCCCAGGAAGCCGATGTCCGCGTTCTTCTCAAAGCCCAGCATGGTCTTTTTGATCATGAACCAGCTGGATGCATCGCCGGTCGCCATCTGCAGGGTGTTCTGGTTGGCGATGATGCGGATCAGGAACAGCACCAGTGCGGGAGCGAGCATGTTCAGCGCGGTGCCGCCGATGGTCTGGTCGGCCTTCAGGTTGATGGCCGCGAATGCCAGCAGCAGCGAGAAGACCGCGCCGAGTGCGGCAGCCACCAGCATCGTCAGCAGCATGAAGCCCTGCAGCGAAGCCCAGTTTCCGGCGGCCTTGGCGGCTTCGAACCAGCCGGCCTGCTGCACCAGGCGCACGAAAAGCACGCCCACGAACGCGCCGAAGATCATGATGCCTTCCAGCGCCAGGTTGATGACGCCGCTTCGCTCGGCGAAGATGCCGGCCAGCGCCACGATCATCAGGGGGATGGCGTAGATCAGCGTCTGTCGGATCAGAAATGACATTACTCATCCGCCTCCTTTCCGATGTCGCCTGCTTCCGGAACGTCCGTCTCCGAGATCTCCTCAACGGGCAGCTCCGCTTTTGCCGGAGGCTCTTCCTGCGCGGGCAGCTTCGTTTCCGCGGGGAACTCCTCCTGCGCGGACAGCGCCGCGTCCGCCGCGGTCTCGGGCACCGTGTCTTCCGCTT
>JAEEGL013246624.1_pt1 | contig 20415 bp, 15 predicted proteins | sample 9134231 | NCBI WGS metagenome assembly JAEEGL01 (sample SAMN16246548, study PRJNA631951) | gut metagenome | biome: gut microbiome; feature: rumen; material: fiber-attached | host: Bos | place: Iran: Karaj | collected 2018-10 | reverse complement strand
GTATTTGCCGCGCATGGAGGCGCGGATCGCGCCGGAGGCGTCGGCTAGGCCGATAATGCGCAGCAGGGCGGCGGAGTCGAAGCGTGAGAGCGGGGTGTCCTTTGCGCGGTCGTGCGGCGCGGGCGCGGCGGCCGCCGCGCCCTGCGCCTTGCCGCGAGAGACGAGCGCGCGGCCCTTTCGCGTGATGCGGACGTGGAGGTCGCCTTTCGCGGCGGCGAGGTGGTATTCGCGGGCGCCGGTGGCGTCAAGAAGCTCGGCGATTGCGCCTTCGGCCTCTGCGCCGGCGGCGAAGTTGCGGACGACTATCTGCTTGCCCTGCGTCCGCTCGCGCTGCCAGACGGTGGCTCCGCCCATTGCAACGGGGCGGACGCTCTCCTTGGCCGGGCCAAGCCCCTGGTGGCGGGAGAGGGTGAGGCGGATGCAGTCGGAGGGGTCGAGCGCGCGTTGCATCAGCTCGGCGCGGAGGTCGTCGGCGAGGGCCGTCCTCGGGCGCGGCTCTTCGGAAATCAGTTCGCAGGTTTCGTTCATAAGTTCATCTACCTCGCGCCAGTCGGCGCAGCGGTGGAAGGCGTCGGAAGGCATGGCCGTTTTCGCATTCCACGGTCGGTTGAAGACAGCCACGCGGCAGCCGGGGATGCGCGCCAGGTGGCCAAGGCCGATGGGGGAGTCCTCCACGGCGAAGTCGAAGCGCATCGCCAGGAAGTCGTCCAGGGTTACGACATAGTCGCAGGACTTGAACATCGCGGCGAGTTCGCGGCCGAACTTATCGACATGGATTACGGGGATGCCGTCGAGGCCGTGGGCTTCGAGCCAGCGGCAGGTGCCCTCGTGGGTCATTGCCGGGCGGCCTGTGACGAAGGTTATGTCATGTCCGGCGGCCATCCATGAGATGATGGTGGCGGAGGCGCCGGGCGTTTCGGGATAGGAGGCGAGGGCTTCTTCAGAATGGGCGCGGGACATGAGGCGCGCCGTCTGGGCGTCGTCGAGGGAAAAGGAGTCGCGGACGTCGAAGGCGAAGACGTCCTCGTAGGCGACCTTGCGGCCGAAAAGTTCGTCCGCAAAGACGCAGAGCATTCTGGCCGTTTCGGTGACTACGTCGTCGATGTCAATGTATATGCGCATTGAAACCACTATAGCAAACGGGGCATGCAATTACCAATGTTGCCTATGGCCAATGCCGAATCCGGGAGGTCGAAAGTCGCATGTCGAAAGTCGGCTGTCTTTCCGCATGTCGCTTTGACCTTCGACCTTTGACCTTCAATACTTGGCATCCGCCAAGCATTGTGGTATGATTGAAGGCGTTGAACGACAGAGGAGCGCGACATGGCAGAGAGGATGATCAGGCAACTCACCACCAGCAACTACGACTTCCCGACACTGGTGCAGAGCAAGGAGAGCAAGTACGTTGACAAGACGGACTTGCTCTACGAGCTCGCCAAGCCTAAACTCGACGCGCAGTATTTCATATCGCGCCCGCGCCGCTTCGGCAAGTCGCTCATGCTCTCCACCCTGAAGGCCATGTTCGAGGGCCGCAGGGAACTCTTCAAGGGGCTGGCGATCTACGACAAGCCCTGGGAGGGGTGGAAGACTCCGCATCCCGTTTACAGCATCACGATGGCGGATGTCAATGGCGACTCCTGCGAGGAGGTCAAGGAGGACCTTGGCGTCCTGGTCGAAGGCCTTTTCGCCGAGGCCGGTCTGCCCGTGCCGGAAAGGGGAACGGTTCAAGGCAAGTTCGCCAAGTTTCTCAAGGCCGCGACGAAGGCATCCCCCACGGGAAAGATCGTTGTCCTCATCGACGAATACGACGAGCCTCTGGCAGGACTGTTGGACAACCCCGAAGAGTTGACGCGTGTCCGCAAGCTGATGCACGACTTCTACGAGAAACTGAAGAACAACGCCGCCAACATCCGTCTGTTGATGCTGACGGGCGTGACGAAACTCACGAAACTCTCGGTCTTCTCCGGCCTCACGCACCTCGTGGATCTCTCGATGGACAAACGCTACGCGACGCTCCTGGGCTACACGGAAGCGGAACTCGGCGGCGCGCTGCGCGAGAACGTGGAGGAACTCGGACGGCGCTGCGGCATGGACTACAAGGCCGCGAAAAAGGAAATACTCCGCTGGTACGACGGCTACCGCTTTTCGCCGGAGAACGAGACGCGGGTGGTGAACCCCGTCTCGCTCGGCAAGCTCTTTAGCCCAGGCGGCGGCACTTTCAAGAGCTACTGGGAGACGACCGGCGGCGCCACGCTTGTCTTCAACCGCATCAAGGCGTCCGGGAAACTGCCGGACGACATGGAGCATGTCCGGGCCGACCCCACGACGCTCGACGTCTGCGACGCCGAATTCCTGCCCGTGGACTCCCTTCTCTACCAGAGCGGCTACCTCACGATCAAGGAGGTTATTCCGCCACCGAAGCAGACCAGGGAAGAAGCCGAAACGATCCCCGTGACGGAGTCCTACATCCTCGCGCCGCCGAACCTTGAAATCCGCGAATCCCTGAAGCGAGGGTTCCTCTCGCGCATCCTGGGCCTCAGGGAGGGACCATTCGACACACTGCTCGACCGCGCGAAGAGGCAGATCGCCGCCGGGGACGTGAAGTCGCTCCTCTACGAGTCGCTCTTCGGCCTCTACGCCTCGGTCCCGCCGGACTGGCGGATCAGGGACGAGGCGGAGGCGAAGCGCTATTTCCTGCTCTTCGCGTCGATGTGCGGCGCGAACCCGCAGCCGGAAGTCCCGTCGCTGCTCGGCTACGCGGACGCCGTAATCGAGACGCCGGGCGACGTCTTCGTCTTCGAGTTCAAATACGGCCGCACCTCCGACGAGGCGATGAGGCAGATCCGCGACCGGGGCTATGCCGACAAGTGGCGCGGCGACAAGCGCCAGGTGACCCTCATCGGCGTCAATTTCAACCCCGCCCAGCGCAACATCGACATCCCCGCCATCGAGCCGCTGTAATGGCAACTCCCCAGACGATCCTCTATGTCGATTGCACACCCGATGTTGGCATCGACGGTATGCGTCTTGCGGGCTTGCGCCGATACGCCTCAGCCCGCAAATGGCGCGTGGAGACACTGGAGCACAAGGTGTGTTCCCCGGAAGCGCTGCGCGACGCCCTTGCTCGTTTGCGCCCAATTGGCTGCGCGGTCGAATGCTGCCATGCTGAAACTCTTCTGCGGCCAGCACTTTTCAGTAAGGTCCCGGTGGTCTATTTCGATCCGCCAGTTCGCCCTGCATGGCGCAATGCTCATGCCGTTGTTTGCGACGAAGCCGCCGTGGCGCGTCTGGCCTTCAAGGAACTTTCCGATGGCAACCCGCAGTCGTATGCCGTGCTCTCCTGCTGGAAGACTGAGCGCTGGGCGCGTGAGCGGATTGACGCATTTCGTGAGTGCTGCCACAAAGCCGGGGCCAATTGCCAGGTCTCCTTCATTTCTGTCAGCAAGGAAAAGGGTTGCCGAGAGAGAGCCCGTCCGTTTGTGGAAAAATGGGCCGCTTCGCTCCCGCCCCATTGCGCCGTCTTCGCCGTGAATGATTGCTGCGCATGTTGCGCGGCAAAGGCCATAGCAGCGACTGGGCGATCATTACCGCGCGCGGTAACGCTCGTAAGTGCCGACGGAGCTGAACCGCCAACATGGGACAAGTCTCTGGCAGAAACAATTTCATCCATTCGGATTGACTTTGAACTTGCGGGCTACCTCGCGGCCAAGATGATCGCATCGGCGGTGCCGCCCAGCACCATAGAAACCTTCCCGCCGCTGCTGGTTGACCGCCGCAAATCGACGCGGGGCTACGGGCGGCGCGAGCCGCGCATCCTTGAGGCGATGGAGATTATCCGGCGCAAAGCCTGCGACGGCCTTACCGTCGCAAAATTGGCTTCGCGTTTCAATGGGTCGCGCCGCCTCTTCGAGATGCGTTTCCGCGAGGCGTCCGGCCATACGGCCCTTGATGAAATAATCAACGTCCGGTTGGCGCGCGCCGTAGAACTCCTCGCCAACACAGACATGCCAATCGAGGCAGTCGCGCACTTCAGCGGCTTCAAGACCACGCGGGAATTATGGAGGCATGTCCTAAAGCAAACTGGAATGTCCCCCATGCTCTTCCGCAAGGCGCGGAAGTAGCCAAGTGTTGTCCTGAAAAAATTTTTTTTCGCAAAATGGAATATTCCGCTCCGGCGGCGTGATAGAATAGAAAGCATCCTTTTTGCACAAACTGCCAATGGAAACGCCATGACTTTCTCAAGAATTGCAATTGTAGTCTTTGTCATAGCAGCAAATGTCATCTTCTCCGCAACTGCGGAGGAAGCGGCGCATGGCGAAGTTTCTGCTTGCGCCGCAAGAGGGCTGGCAAAGGGCGCCAGGTGCCGATATACGGAAGAAGTGCTGTCCCGTCAGAGAATGCGCGGGGTGATGCTCGGTAACAATCTTTCAGACGCAGACTATGCCGACCTCGCGGCGATGGGTGCTACCCTGGTGCGTTTCCAGATACATGGGACCGACGAGGAAAGGAAAAAGGGGCTATGTCGCAAGTGGAGCTTGAAGGAGGAGGCATTTGCCGACCATTACGCCGTCATCGATAGCCGTCTCGACTATTTTGAGAAGGTGCTCGTCCCCGCCGCGCGCCGACATGGTTTCAAAGTCGTCGTCGATCACCACGGCTCGGTTGGAGGCCGTTTACCCGGCGGGGAATTGAGGATGGTTCACGACCGCGATTTCGCCGACGCTTTCGTCGAGGCGTGGGACCGCATCGCCAGACGCTGCGCCCCATACGCCGACGTCCTCTACGGTTACGACCTGCACAATGAGCCGCTGCAGGAGAAAGAGCCGCTTGACGGGTGCGACTACTGGACATGCCAGCTACGCGCCGCCGTGGCCGTGCGACGGCACGACTCTTCCACGCCGGTAATCTTCTCCGTGAACGGATGGGATTCCCCCGAATTCTTCAAAGGCCTACAACCGGTCGATATGGACAATGCAATCTACCAGGTGCATTTTTACAGTCCCGGGGAGTTCACTCACCAAGGGATACATACAGACCAAGGGATTGTCGCGGACAATGCTCAGAAATTCGGGAAGGTCTGGCCGCGTCCTGCAGTTGACGGAAGGCCCATTTGGGATTTCTCGTTCGTCAAAGCCGCCGCGCAACCGGTGCGCGACTTTGAACTTCTCTACGGGGCTAAAATTTTCGTCGGCGAATTTTCGGCCCCGGCCTATGCAAAAGGTGCGGAGCATTTCATAGGCGATGTCATCGCGGTTTGCGAGGAGTTCGGCTGGGACTGGACATATCACGCCTTCCGCGAGGCTCCGGTTTGGTCGGTCGAGTACGAACCCGAACCTTCGTGGACTTCCGCCTCTGGGGAAAGGCCCAAACTCATCCCATGTGCGGACAGCGCACGGAAGCGAGTCCTGTTGGACGGATTCAATGGTATCGTCCACCGAAGCACAGCGCCTATTGAAGTCAAGTGATTTTTCAAGGAGAAATACAAATGGACAAATCATCGAAGAACAAGACAATGATTATCGTTTGCACCGCCGCGTCGCTTCTGCATTCGGCGGCAATCGCGAACGAGGTCTCTTCCGGGTTCGCCGACTTCGCGGTGAAAAATGTCGCGACTGGTGAAACGGCGCTGCAATCCGAGGCTGTGCGCACCGCAAGCTACGGCGCGGCGGTGAAGACCGGCGGCGGCACATGGGTCGTGCCGCTAGAAACGCTGGGCGAAACAACTCCGAACGCCCTCGTTGTCAGGGAGGGGGCGCTCATCCTCACGAACGGCTGCGTCGCGCCAGTCGCGGCGGAACCGACGGACGTTCTCGCGAAAGCGGCGATGTGGCTTAGCGCGATGGATGGCGAGCGAAAGATGAAAACTGCCTTGGATGGTGACGACACCTGCGTAGAGGCCTGGTTTGACGTTCGTGAGACGGATGTCGAGAATCCTCGCCATTGGTTCTGCACGACGAATTTCGTTGCGCAAAACGCGGGCAAGACTTCGTTTGTGCCGGGGAAGGCATGCCCGACGCTCGTCGAAAAGGAAGGGACGCCCTCCGTGTGGTTCGGCGAGCAGTGTTCGGGGCAGACCATGGACTGGCGGCTTCCGAATGGCTCGTATCGGGGGTCTTCCAATGACGTGCAGCACATTTTCGTTGTCCACGGCGTCTATCGCAGCTGGGGTTTTCTCCTTGGCGCTTCCGATCCGGCTAGGACTGGCGGAGCCATTCCAACCCGCGACACGTATCTGCATGTCGGCTCCTACGGCAGAAACGACTCGTGGGGCGTCCTTTTCGCGGAGAATTCTGTGCGTCCGAAAGACTCGACAACGTTTGTTAACGGCGCTTTCACCGACACGACAACGACAAAGCCTCGCGAGGGTTTCCAGCTCCTGAATCTGAACTTCAACGCCCTGCCTGTGGGGGTCAATGCGTTTTTCAATGACAGAGACAATACGGACGGGCGCTGTGGCGGCGGATACATAGCCGAAGCTATTGTGTTCACTTGCCGCCTTACGGAGGCGGAACGAATCGCGGTCGAAGCCTGGCTGATGCAAAAGTGGGGGATTGCGAATGGCAATGCGCCAGGGCGCGTCGCTGTGGCGGAGGGCGCCCGCGTCGAGGCGAGGCTGTCGCGTGACGCCTCTCCCGGCAAGGAATTCGCAGGACGGGGAACACTTGTCAAATATGGCTCCGACGCCGTTCTGACGCTCGCGAACCGCGCTGACTTCTGTGCCATGCCGCTTGCGGTGGACGTGGCCGAAGGCGGCGTTGTCGTGAAGGCCAATCCGCTGGTGGTCCGGGCTGGGCTTGCCTATTCGACGGAACGCATTGACGATGGCGTCTCCGTGTCTGTCGCCGGTTCTGGCGACGCAGCCCGCGCCGTGAAAAGCGGCGATGCGGAAATATCCGTTAGCTCGATTGGCGATGGCGTGTCTGTCCTGCGCCTCAATGCGGGACGCACGGTGTTCCGTCCGGCGGATGACGGAAGAATTGTGGATTCCGGAAGCGGCGGCGAGGTGGCGGTGATAAACGGCAGTTTTGAAAATCCACCCCAAGAATCGACTAAATCCTGGGACAGAAATGCCGCTGGAGCAATAAATGACTGGTATCTCAAAATGAACGGCATTTCCGACTCAAGGGCCGTTTGGGTCCGCTACAACGGCACAGTCCAGCAAAACACGACCGACGCGCCTCCGCCGGATGGCAACTATTTCTTCGCAATCAAAAGAAGCGGCAGCGTTAGCCAGGTCATCAACATCCCGGAGCAGGGATATTATGAGATATCTTTCTTTACAGCGGGCCGCGCAGACAACGCGCCGTCGCGGTCGATGGATGTGTCGCTCGTTGATGAGAACGCCTCCATAACGAACCTCTTCGGGCGCGTGACGGCGATTCGCGGCAATCACTTTGTTCGCCAGCGGCTTCGCAAGTATGTCCCCGCCGCAGGCGAATACCGCCTCCTGTTCGACATCACTCCGCCGGAAGATGGCGTCGTGTGCCTTGACGACATTAGAGTGACGCGCGTCCCCTTCGCAAAGGATGAGGCATGGCCCATCCCCAACGGCGACTTCGAGAGCCTCGCTTTCCGCAACGCGCCCAACACGCTTAGGACGATGGATGCCTCTGACACCGTTGAAGGCTGGGTATTCTCCTCGTGCGGCATCATGATGCCGGGAATGTCCACTGCGGAGCGCACGATCAACGGGCGTGGCAAACAGCCCGAAAATCTCTACTCCGACATGCGCACCGCCTTCAACGGAAACATAGTCCTGGCGTTCAAGGTGGGAGAGCCTGGAACGGCCGTTGCGACATTCACGCCGCCGAGGGGGACTTGGAAACTGAGGGCGATGCTTTCGCCGCGCACGACATCGGCCTCGGCGAATGGCAAGCTGACCGCCAGCATTGCAATCGGCGGGAATACCGCGAACCTCGGCGAGGTTTCGCCCGGAGTCTTCTACATGAAGCCATACGTCTGGCCGGGTGCCTTTACTTCGGATGGTTCTGCGGAGGCGACATTGACTCTGTCGTTCTCCGGTGACGGCAACTCGGCCATGCTTTCCGATGATTTCGTCCTTGTGGGGACATCCCATCCCGACTTCAACTTCGTCAACAATGAATCGTTTGAGCGGGTGACTGCCGATTCAACATGCGGGAACCGCTACAACAGCAAATACGATGACTGGACGGTCGGGAACCGTTCCGGGATGCTGTCATCAAGCGAGTCAGGCTACATGACGTATTCGCGGTTCGCCGATTCATACGGCTATGATATCTTTGATGGGGCGAACTACCTTCTTCTCGTCGGCGACGACGAGGCGCGTCAGGTCGTCAATCTACCCGAAGCGGGACGATACAGGCTCGCGTTCAACGTGCACCAGAGAGGAAAGAGCGACATTGCAACGCGCCGGGACAAGAACATGCTTTTCGTCTGCGTTCTCCCTGGAAACCTGACGGACATGTCATCGTCGGCTGTGACGAACATGGCGGTTGATGTCCGGCTTGGAACGACGGCATTCATGCGGCACGAATACGACTTCATGGTCGCGTACCCCGGTAGCTACACGCTGGCTTTCTGCGGACTTGCCAGCGAGGGGGCGGAGAACCAGTCAATTTGTCTGGACGGCGTCTCGCTGCGCCAAGCGCCAGGCGAAACCACGACGACGCCGCTTCCTGAAACCCTGAATCTCGAAATCGCCGCAGGGGCAAAGGCGTATCTTGGATTCTCTGGGACGAACATCGTCGAAAGTGTGCGACTTGATGGAGCGGTGTCGGGAAACATCATTTCAGCGGACAATTATCCGGGCTATATAGAGGGGCCTGGTGCGCTTTTTGTCAAACCGAAAGGGACAATCGTCATATTCAAGTAGGATACAATGAGGCCATTTGCCATTTCATTTGCGATAGCATCATTCCTGGCGATGTCTGAAATCCTCGCGGCGGAATCGGTGGCGGCGGACGATGGCGCGGGAGATGGCTTCCACCCATGCGTCGTGCGCGGGAAGACGCAGCCTGGCGCATGGGTCGTCTCGAACTGCGGCCAGGTGGTGCGGGCCGACGAAAAGGGCCGCTACGAAATGACGCTCCCCGTGCAGGGCGTCTATTGCCTCAAGGCGATGGCCGACGGCTTCGAGGAGGTCTGCCGCCCCTGGCTGGAAGTGCCGACGGCAGGCGATGTCGATCTTGTGATGTGGTCGCGGCCCGACCCGTCGCGCCGCGTCGTCCACGGCGACATCGGCCATCCGGCCCAACTCATTGTCACCGATTCCGGCAATCCCGTCAGGGGATTCGACCTCGCGGGGACGCCAGTGGGAAGCCTCAAGACGGCAAAGGGCGTCTGGCACGAGCGCAACCGGCATTTCTGGACGCTTGGCGAATACTGCTTCACGGTGACCGGCGAAGTGAAGATTGTCGAGATGCAGGACTTCCGCGAACTGCGGGAGCGGGGCTGGTTCAAGGGCGACTTCCACGCCCACATCATCCACGGCGAAGACTTCTACAAGGCGAACCTCCAGCAGATGGACTTCATCTGCCGCGCCCAGAACTACGACTGGATCTACCTCGCCGGACGACATTCGAACGACAGCCACCCCGTCGATTTCAACGCGCTCGCCGAATACCTCTCGGACGACAAGTTGTTCCTCCGCCTCAACAACGAATTCCCAAAGAACATCTACGGCCATTACGGGAGCGTCAACTGCCCGCCGCTCTCGCCGAAGGACTACGGCCCGGGCTACCGGGAGGGCAAGGTCACGAACCTCGAGCTTGCGGAGAAAACCATCTACGCGCGCGGGGGCCTTGCCATACCCGTCCACCCGATTTACGGCGACGTTGTCCGCACCGACTCGAAGACGGGGCGAAAGATGTTCGGCATGATCAACAACGAACTGGCGCTCTGGCTGCTTTGCCGTCCGGAACTCGTCCCGGTCGTCGACTTCCTCTACTTCCCCGAAGACCGCGCAGAGCAGTTCTGGTACAGGCTGCTCAACAAGGGCTACACGCTTGCATGTTCCGGATCAAGCGACGCCTCCTTCGACGTGGGCAGAACGCCTGGCGCCTCGCATGCGACCTACGCGAAGCTCGACAAGATCGACGGCCCCTCGATTGCGGCGGCGTTCCGCGCCGGGAGGACGATGGTCTCCTACAATGGCAACGCGATTCTTTTCGAGATCGACGGCCATTCCAGCGGCGACAAACTCGAACCGGGGGAAAGCCGCCGTCGCTTGAAGGTAGATGCCTACGCGGAGCCGGGCAAGCGATTCCTGGCGCGTGTCATCCGCAACGGCGAGACCTTCGCCGAGCGGGAGTTCACCGCGTCCGAGGACGGGAAGTTCTCCTTCGACATGGAACTCGTCGAGAAGGGGAACGCCTGGTATGTCGCGACGCTGCGCCAAATCCGCGCAGGCGGTAAAACGCAAATCGTCTCCGCCGCATCGCCGATCTATTTCCGGGGGGCCGACTTCACGCCGCCGGAAGTCATGCCGCTTTCGCTGCCTCTTGCCCCTGAAATCATGGAACGCATCCGCTACCTCACCCCGGAGGAATGCGATACCGACGCCTGGTTCGAGGAGCTGAGGCAGATGCTCGGAAAATTCTCTGCTGTCCAGCCATGACAATGAGAATCCATTTTTTTGACCTTTGACCTCCGACCTCCTACCGTTCCCCTCGTCCGCAGCGGGCAGAAGAAAGATGCTTGGGAAGAAACGAGGGAACGGGGCGGGGGGTTGATTTATCAGAAGGGTTGGGCTATAATTCTCTTCATGAAAATGAGACGAGGGATGTTCGGATGCAAATCCGGCCAGGCGATGGTCGAATACGCCATCGTGGCGCTGGCGCTCGTCTTCCTGCTATCGACTCTGGCCGTCCTTCTCCGCGCGGAGAAGAACCAGGCGGCCCGCGCCGAGCAGCTCGTCTCATCCGAATACCCGTGAACGAGGAGGCTAGTGAAATGAACTCATGCACCAGGCAGAAGAACAAGCGCGGCCAGGCAATGGTCGAATACATAATCATAGTGGTCCTAGTGGCCATCGCCCTCCTCGCCATATTCGGCAAGTTCAGCAAGGGCGTCGGCCGTAAGGTCAGTGGCGCGACTTCCGCAATCGACGAAGACGCTGGCGCCGAGGCCCAGAAGCTAGCCGACGAGGATCCCGCCGAGAAAATCAAGACGCTTGACGCCGATGGCTCCTTCAAGTGAGTCCTGGCGCCGCAGGCGCGAAGGGCAGGCGATGGTGGAGTCGCTCGTCGTTCTCCTCGTCGTCTGTCTGGTCCTTTTCGGATTCCTGCAGGTGTCGCATGCCTTCGCCGGACGCGAGGTGATGCGCCATGCCGCCGCCCGCGCCGCACGCGCCCGCACGGTGGGCTTCAACAGCTGGATGTGCGAAAAGGTCATGCTCGCCGCGGCGATACCTGCATCGGGAAAGATGCTCGTCCCGGAGGACGCGCCGCGCGACATGGCGCTCGCAGATGACATTTCGCGCCGCCCCGGCTCCCTCTGGGATTGGGCCGTCAAGGCAGAACCGACCTCCGTCCGAGCCTCTTATGAGGAAAACCGCATCCCCAGCTTCCTTGATTGCGACAACGTTGAGCGCGCCGAGGCCGTTCTCAATTATGAGGGATGGGACGACATCACCGCCTCCGGCCTCAGCGGCTCGGCATTCGACGATAACATGATCGATGTGCGGATTCGCAAGCGCCAGCCCCTTGATGTTTTCGTGAGGATGCTCAACGACTGGTCAGGATTCGCCGCAGGCGGCGCCGATGGACTGAATGAACTAACGCTGCGCGGCGACTTCAAGATTGAGGGGCACTACCCGCTTTACCTTGACGATACCGAACGGTAACGGCAGATTGGCCAAGGCAGGGAGCAAGACGACATGGAGAAGACTTTTCTAGCAAGTGCGCGGGCAAAGGGCGGAGTGGCCGCGCTGTTCCTGGCCGCGTTGGCCGCCGCTGCCGCCGCGCTGGCCTTCTCAGGCGGCTGCCGCACCATTTCCGTCCGCCCCAACTCCCGCGATTACGCGGCACCCGTCGAAATGTCGGTCATCGCCACCGGATACTGCAACTGCCAGAAGTGCTGCGACTGGCGCTACACCTGGTATGGCAGAGCCGTCCACGCTTCCGGCAAGAGCAAGGGCAAGCCCAAGAAGGTCGGCCTCACCGCCAGCGGAACGCGCGCCCGCCACGGCACAATCGCCGCCGACACCTCCCTGCTTCCATTTGGCACCGTCATAGAAGTCCCCGGCTACGGCTTCGGCCGCGTCGAGGACCGCGGCGGCGCCATCAAGGAAAAGCACATCGACCTATGGTTCCGCCGTCACTCCGACGCAAAGAAGTGGGGACGGCGCCAAATCAAGATCAAAGTCTGGAAACCGAAGTCAAAAGCACGCCGATAAGATCATGTCCCACCCGCTGAATGTAATCTACCTCCATTCGCCTTCCAACGACGACGCTGAAACACTACCTGAAATCGAATACGGCCTTTCAGATGCCTTCCGCTCCTTCTGCCGAAAGACATTCTCCTTTGACGAACCTCTCGACTACCCGCGCCTGAAGGTCGTCACCGCCGACTCCCCAAAGGCGCTCGACAACCTCCTCTTCGACGTGGAGAACGACCGGCACTTCGTCTCCGATGCCGCCAAATACTGCTGCCTCTTCCTCTTCGACGACGAGATCGCCACCGAGGACGGCCCGCGTCCGCTCGACAAGCTCACCATCGACGGACTCTCCTTCCGCCAGTATTTCCTCACCTACTTCCCCGCCATCCCCAAGGTCATCCTGACGCAGCCAGGCCACGCCAAGGTCACCATACAGTCGCGGCGCTGGATATCCAAGAGCCGCTCTGTCCTGGAGAACCCTGAGCACAGCAAGGAGCGCATCGGGCGGATGTTCTGCTACTTCTGGTCGCCGCACTTCTGGCGGGCGCTCCACGAATACGTGCAGAGCAAGGCCGGCACCAGCTGGCACACCCCCGGACACAACGGAGGCAACGCCTTCGAGTATTCGCCATTCCTCCACGGTTTCCACGACGCATTCGGATCCTTCAACTTCCGCGCCGACCTCTCCGTGTCAGTCGAAAGCCTCGGCGACCTCTCCGCGCCCGACGCCGACACGCCCCTTACGGCCGCGCAGCGCCTCGCCTCGATTGTCTTCGGCACCGCGCAGACCTGCTTCGCCACCAACGGCACCAGCACCTCAAACAAGGCGATGCTGATGACCCTCCTCCGCCCAGGCGAAGTCGTGCTTGTCGATCGCAACTGCCACAAGTCCGTCCACCACGCCATCGTGATGTCCGGCGCAGTTCCGCGCTACCTCCCCGCCCGCTACAACAGCCGCTACGGCTCATGGGGTCCCGTTCCGCTCGACATCCTCCGCGAGGAGATCGCGCGTCCGACGGCACCGGGCCAGAAGCCGCGCCTGCTCATCATCACCACCTGCACCTACGAGGGCGTCCTCTATCCCACCTGGGAGATCGGCCGCCTCTGCGAGAAGGCCGGAATCCTCTTCTACGCCGACGAAGCCTGGGCCCCATACATCAACTTCCACCCATACTACACCCGCAGCCTCCAGGACGGCGAGGTCGTGCGCTACACCGCCGTCAACGAAATGGGCGGCGCGCACTTCGCCGTCCAATCGACGCACAAGGCGCTTTCGGCCTTCTCCCAGGCATCGATGATTCATGTCTCCACGCGCTTCAAGCGCCTTCTGGAAGAGGACGCCTCCCGCCAGTTCCGCTGGCTGCGCCGCCGCTTCGGGCTCAAGGACCACGGCTCCTATGAGAAGTTCTCCCACGACCTCCATGAGACGCTCCGCTACTGGCACTCCACCTCGCCGCACTACCCGATGCTGGCGACGCTCGACATAGCCGACGTCCAGATGCGCCTTGAGGGGCTGTGCCTCATCGAGGAGCGCCTGCACTGGGTGGCCGACTTCAAGCGCCGCGTCTCGCAAATCTGCAACCTGCCTGAGGAGGACTGCTTCCCGCCGCTGGCCGCCCTCGGCGGCGCCGGCGCAGACTGGGATGGCGACGGCTACCTCCAGGACCCGCTGAAGATGGTGATGTCCTTCCGCAACGAGAAGGCGCGCGCCCGCTTCGAGAAGGCGCTGCTGAAGGCGCACATCCAGTGGGAGAAGGCGACGCCGGTGACGATCCTGTTCCTCGTGACCGTGGGCACGGTCGAGGAGAACTTCGAATACCTCTACCGCGTATGCCGCCAGCATGCCGACTGCATCGGACGGCCCGAGCAGGAGTTCAGGATTGCGGAAATCCCGGATGCGGTGAGCGAGCAGGCGGCGGTGCTGCCGCGCGACGCCGCCCTCTGCGACGGCGAACTGGTGCCGCTGTCCGAGAGCGAGGGCCGCATCTGCGGCCAGCTGCTGGTGCCATATCCGCCGGGCATACCCGTCTTCCTGCCGGGGCTGAGGATTACGCGCCCGATGATTGCGCTAATCGAGGACGTCATCGCCAACGAAGGCGTCCATGCCGTCCATGGCCTCTTCGCCCGCGGCCGCCGCCACTTCATTGAAGTCCTCGACCGCAAGGAAGAGTCAAGGGTTCAGAAGCTGGAATAAGCCCTCTCCCCGCATCAAATGCGGTTTGCGTCAGCCATTCCGGCGACGCTCCAGGCGAAGGAGCGGATTGCACCGAAATAGAGGTCTTCCTGTCTGGCGCGGAAAATGAGGTCGTTGTGACCCGCACCAGGGATTTCGACAATCTGCTTCACCGCCGCCGCCGATGCGCGATAGTTTTCTTGCGCCTCTGAAATAGGGATCAGCGTGTCTTCGGCGCCATGCAGGAACAGAGTGGGCATGGCGCATTCCTTCAGTTTGTCAATGTTGTCAAGGAAGCCCTCTGGAACATCAGGCGCGCCGCCTGGAAGGTTGCGCCTTTCGCGGAAGCTCCGGACAAGTTCCGTGATATGCGACAACCCGCTATCGACTATTAGCGCGTCCACGTTGCCGCTAACCCGCCATGCAAGGTGGATCGCAGGCACGGAGCCAATCGAGCGGCCAAAGACGAAACGACGGCAGAATGAGCTTCCATGTGCCGATTCGCGGTCCGCAAGAGCGTTGAAGATACATTCAGCGTCAGCGAGCATTGCGTTGTAGGACGGAGCGCCAGTGCTGCGGCCGTAACCGCGGTAGTCAACAAACCAAACTGATACGTTGAGGGCGGAGGCGTAGCTTTCCGCCAATGAAGACCAGTCCGCCGCGACCTCGCCATTTCCGTGGAAGAAAAGCAGAACGCCGTCCGAGCCCTTGCGCTCAAGCCAAAGGCCTCCGATCTCAGCGCCGTCAACGTCGACCTTTGTTGGCTCCAATCCGTTTGATGCTTCGCAGTAGCGAGGGTAGAAAATCAGGGATTGTGTTTCGGGCGAATTAATGGTTGAAGTTTGGTTGGAGGCGCTATTGTGCTGCATTGGCGGGTGTCGGTTCCGTATCCTTTGCTTTCGGCATCGCGGCGGCGACTTTTTCTACGAAGCCAGACGCCGTGAGGCTGCGTGATGCCCCGAAGGTGCCCAGCGGCGCAAGCGTGGCGGGGTCAAGCAGGAAGCATGTCGGGAATCCGCTGACTTGGAAGCGGCGGGCAAGTTCCTCGTTGCGATCCCTGTATTTCTCCGGAACGAGTTTCTTGTTGTTCGGGAAATCGATGTGGACGAGATAGACGTTGTTGCTCGCCCATGCGCTCCACTCGGGCTGCGTGAATACTAGCCTTTTGAGAAGTTTGCACCAGCCGCACCAGTCGCTGCCGGTGAAGTTGACGAATATGGGCTTTCCGTCCTTCTTGGCGGCTGCGGTCGCCGCTTCCCAGTCGTGAGTCCATTCGCCAAGGGATGCGCCATCGACGCGGACATCGTTCACGAAAAGTTTTTCGTTAGCCTTCTGCGCTTCATGCACGGCGCCATCGGCAGCGCCATCGGCGGCGCCATCGCTGCCTGCGGCGCCGGCGCCGCAGGCGGTGAATATTAACGCTGCGCTCAAAAGCGGAATTATGCCGAATCCCGATTTGACAATGCCCGTTCCTGTTTTCATGTGTGTGTCCCTCGGTTGCTTAAACAATTACTTGGCGAGTTCGCGCAGGGTGGCGAGGGCCTCGCGGCGGGCGGCTGCGATGTCCTGCCCTTCGCGTAGCGGCCAGCCACATTCGCAGGAAACGCCACCGGTGTAACCGATCTTGGCGAGGGCCTCGAAGTATGGCGCGAACTCGAAGGCTGGCTGGTAGCCCGGCCAGGTGCGCCCGTCGAACATGGCGATGTGGCAATGCTTGAGGTGCGGGCCAGCCTCGACGATTGACCCGGCGCCTTCGCGGCCGCGCATCATGTGGTAGATGTCGGCCAGCTGTTCGATACGCGGCGAGTCGACGTCGCGGACAATCTGCATCCCCTGCCAGACGTAGTTGATGATGTTGCTCTCATTTGGGCGGAGGGGTTCCAGCACCACGCTGACGCGGCAGTCTGCAATGCGCTTTGCCAGTTCGCGGCAGAAATCGGTGAACTGCTGGTAGGCAAGCTCGATGTCGGGCTTGTTGTCGCCGGGAATGAAGTCGCCGGGGACGTTGCGGGCGCCGCCGGAACCGAGGACGATGAATTTGCAGCCGACTTCGTCGGCGCGGCGGCATGCGCGCTCGGCATAATCTAATGCCGGGCCGTGGTCGGCATTGGGGCCAGTGAGGCGCAACGTTCCAGGGAGAAAGCCGTTGCATGCCCTCATCGGCAGCGGCGCGGCGGCAATAAGGCGCTTGCGCTCCTGCCATTCCTCCTCGCCGGCGTCTGGCACGAATGCCTCGCCCACGGAAGGCTCGAAATAGTCGAATCCGGCTTCGGCTATCAGTGGCGCGTCTTCAATCCTGCAGCATACTCCAAACAACATCGCAGTGTCTCCTTTGTAGTTTATTATGTGGTGGTTTACGGGTGAAAAGTTCTCCAACTCCTATCCGGCTGCCCTTATGCGGATTTGCCGCAGTGCCGCAAAGGGCGCGAGTTTCCTGGCCGCCGCCTCAATGCCGCGTAGTTTCGTGCGGCGGATTTCAAAGAGTTCCGCGCTGTTCCCGCCAACGACGTAGAGGATGCCGCCGACGTATTTCTCCGGAACGAGGCGCTCGGCGAGATCTCCGGCCGCTTTGCTCCACGCTGCCAGCAGCGCCTCCTCAACAACCTCCCCGCCATCTGTGGCCGGGGCTTTCGCGGCACTGACTCCAAGCCGTTCCGCCAGAAGTCCAACCGCAGCGCCGATGGGCTTGACGTCGCGTCGGCGGTCCGGTGCGTCAGAATCGACGGGGAGGCCAGTCCAGTCGCCAACGGGTGCGGCGAGGCGGGGCCCGCGTGCAGGGAGCCCCAGGCTTTCAATAAAGCGCTTGGCTCTTTTTGTCGGCTCTTCGTTCATTCACCTTCGCTGAAGTCGATTTCGTAGAGCGTCTCGGCGATTTCGCCACGACGCGACGGCGAGTCGGCTATGGCGCGTTCGGCGTATGCCTTCGCCGCCTCGCGGGCGTTCTCGTCCTCGCCGCTCAGCACGAGGAAATAGACAGCCACGTCCACGTAGGCTGAAACGCGCTCGCGAAGCGGGATGGACTTCGCCTTCTCGCGGTCGCCTAGGTAGTAGTTGATCATCGGGGCTATCTGCCTCTGCTGCATCTCCTCCCACTTGCGGCGCTGCGGCTTCGCGTCTGCCCTTGCGGGCTTGATTTCGATCGAGCGCACGTCAGCCGAGACAACGCTCCACTTGTCGCGTTTGTGGACGAACTTGTCATCGCCAGAAAGGTGCTTTATCAGGAAGTTCTTGAGCGACTTCAGGCTTTCAACGCGCCTCTTCTCCGCTTCAAGCGCCTTGCGCGCCTTCTCGGACTTCAGCGACTCGCCAAGCCCATCAAGTTCGCGGAGGATGGAGTCGAACTTCCACTTCGAGACGTTCTCGCGGTTGGCGGGGACGATTGCGCGAACAGACGCCACCTCGGCCTCTTCGGCATCGCGCGCGGCCTTATCCTCGGCCTCCTTGCGCTCGCGTTCCACGCGGGCCTCTTCGGCGGCCTTCTCCTCGGCGGCCTTGCGCTCGCCATCCGCCACGGCCGCCGCTGCTGCGGCGTTGAGGCCGTCCAGCGCCCCGCGGGCGGCGGAGATGAGTGGGTCGAGTCCGTCTGCGGCCTCCTTCATGATGGCGAACTTCTCTGAAGCCATCTTCGCCATGAGGGCGATAGCCTGCTTGTTCTTCTCGACGGCGGCGCCAAGGACGGCGAGGTCCTTCTCGCCGTTGTCCTCGTTGGCAAGGGCTGTGGCGCGTTCAATAAGCGCGTCGAACGACGCCATGGCAGCCGGGGCCAGCGCCGCAGCTTTGCGGACAGGCGTCAGCGAGAGGAATATCTCGCGCGCCGCGAGCGGCAGACCTTCAAGCGTCTCTGCGGCGACTTGCGTCTCTGCGGCAGCTGGAGCTTCCTCTGCGGCAGGGGCTTCTTCCCCAGCAGGAGCCTCAGCCTCTTCTGCGGCAGGAGCCTCCTCGGCAGTTGCCTCCTGGGCCTCTCCCTCGGCTGGCGCCTCGCCTTCTTCGGCGGGCTTTTCCGATGCCTCGCCTTCACTGGCTGGCGCTTCTTCAGCGGCAGGGGCTTCTTCCGCCTTGGCGGCTGGCGCTTCAAGATTTGCCAAGTCTCCAAGGTCAAATTGGCTGGCCAGCTCCGCAAGACCCCTGGGGTCTTCGGCCGTGATGGCCGCCATCCAGTCGCCGTTGTCGGCGCGGTTTGCTGCGGCCACGGCCTCGGCGACGATTTCATCGGCCTTGGCGGCATGTGCGGCAATTCTCTCCGCAAGGGTGGCGGCGGCCTTGCGCGTCGATTCAAGCGGGGCGAGCGCCGCGCGCTGCGAGGCGATGAGTGCGGCGCGGTCCGCAGTGGCCTTTTCCGCCGCCTGCGCCTTGGAGTGGCTTATGAAGGCGAAGGCACCGCCGCCGCCTGCAAGCAGGAGGACTAGTAGAATGACAATCCACTTGAGGGCCGACGACTTTTTGGGTTCCTCTTCGCCCTCGTCATTAGACACGTTTGTGCCTGCGGGGCCGTCGCCGGGAACATGGAGCGTCCTATGCACTTTGGGCGCATCGGATGTTGGGGCAGTGGTGTCGCCGGCGTCGGTGCGCGCCTGTGAGTTGCGGCTCCGGATGATGATTTTCTTTGATGCGCCGCCGGCCGGTGTTACGGGCTGCGTCTTGCCCTTTGCGAGGTATGCCTCGATGTCGGCCATCAGCGCGCCGTATGAGGGGTAGCGCTTTTCCGGGTCGGCTTCGAGCATCTTCATGATGATGCGCTCGACTTCGGGTTCTACATCCTTGCGGTAAACGTGTAGCGGCTGCGGCGGCGCGAGAAGGCGCGCCTTAACGACGGCCATCGCGTCCTCGCCGTCAAATGGCGGCTTCTTCGTAATGGCGTGGTAGAGCGTTCCGCCGAGGCAATACATGTCGCTGCGGAAGTCGATCTTCTTGCGCTGAACCTTTTCCGGCGCTATGTAGAAGGGCGTTCCCCAAATCTCGGTCTGCTCGGCGTCCGGCGACGAGGCGATGCCGAAATCGACGAGCTTCGCCGAGTTGCGGTCGTCCATCAGGATGTTGCCGGGCTTGATGTCGCCGTGAATGAGGTTTGATGCGGTTGCGAGCTGGAGTCCGTCGGCGATGTCCAGGCCGATTTTCATCACCATCTGCTGGGCGAGGGTGTCCGGGCCTTCGATGAGGTCTTCGAGGTGCTTGCCCGGAACATATTCCATGACGATGTATGGCTGGCCATGTTCCTCGCCGAAGGAGTAAATCTGCGCTATGTTGGGGTGGTTCAGCTTGGCGGCCGCCTGGGCCTCGCGGCGGAAGGACTCGAGGAATTCGGTCTGGCGGCCGAGGCTCTCCTTCATCACCTTGACGGCGACTTCGCGGTCCAGGGTCTCATCGACGGCGCGATATACGCTGCCCATGCCGCCGGAGCCCAGGCAAGAGATTAGCCGGTAGTTGGCAAGCTGCGCCGGAACGGTCATCTCCGCCCCGCAAATTGGGCAAGCCGCGCGCGAAAAAGGTTCGAGCGCGCCCACGTCAATTTCAGAATGGCAAGAAGGACACTGAGTCTTCTCAATCTTGTCGAAATGAATTTCGCTATGTTCCGCCATTTTCACTCCAAATAGAAAAAGCCACCCCTACTATACTATTTCTTCTCACTGAAAGCAAATAAGAACATTAGGCTTATCCCCCTGTTTTTCATTACTGGTCGCGTTGCGACCGACGATGATGGACGATTTCCTGCGCGTCGGCGTGGGGGCGTCCGTCATTTCGCCGGCCGGATTGCCGCTTCGCGGCGCCGACGAAATGCACGGACGCGACTCCCCCGCTCCGACGCGCCTTCGTCTCGTGACACACTCCGCGTGTGGGCGCGAGGCGGCGGAAGGAAGAGGGCTTGCGACAGGCGGGCGTCGCGAAG
>JAEEGL012142068.1_pt1 | contig 20416 bp, 14 predicted proteins | sample 9134231 | NCBI WGS metagenome assembly JAEEGL01 (sample SAMN16246548, study PRJNA631951) | gut metagenome | biome: gut microbiome; feature: rumen; material: fiber-attached | host: Bos | place: Iran: Karaj | collected 2018-10 | reverse complement strand
GTGCTCGGCGTGTAACTTTCGCCCCAATTCTCCTCGTAGGTGAGGGTGTAACTGCGGGCCACTTGGTTGATTACCTGGCCATCCTTGAGGATGCCTGCGCGCAGCGTCTTGGCCTCGTCGGCAGTGCCGCTCATCGTGAAGGTAACCGTACCGCTGCCTGTAATCTGAGCGCTGGACGCGGTGGGCTCGTCGCCGTCGGTGGTGTAGACAATCACAGCGTTGCTCGAACTGGCGGTGAGCGTGGCGGTGAGTGTCTTGCTGTAAGTGCCCGATCCCTTGTCAATCGACACCATGGGGTTGTGCAGCGAGTTGATGTAGGTAGTGGTCACATCGTAGGCGGTGTTGTCCTCGAAAGCGTAGAACACGTCGCTGGTCACATTCTTAATGTCGGCTGTCTGCGACGCGCTGTTGCCCAGACTCAGAATCATGTTGAACTGGCCGGCGGGCACAGTAGCCTTGTACCAGTTGATGCCGGCGATGCGCTCGGTGGCGCTGATGTTGGTCCAGCCGGGGAAGGTGCCAGTGTATTCCACCTTGTCGTCGCCCTCGCCCCACCAGGCATACAGGCTGGGATTGCTCGGGGCTTGAACGTAGACGTTGATTGAGTTGCCCGACTGGCTGTCGTCGACAACATAGTTTCGGGTAATCACGTTCACCACCTCGCCGTCGACAAGCACGCCCACCTTCACCGTGGTGTTCTCGGTGAGGGTGAGGGTCTCGCCAGCGGTGGCATCGGTAATCTGCTTGCTGCCCACGGTGGGCGTGTGGCCCGTGGTGGTGTAAACCAGCGTGCAACCGTCGGTCGACGGCTTGATGTTCACTGTGGTGTTGCTGGGATAACTGCCGCTACTCTTGTCGACCACAGGATAGCCGTTGATGAGGGTAGGCTTAGCACTGTTTTCCCACTTGTCGGCCAGACTGTTGATGATGCACAGACGGCCGTTGTCGCCCTGCCACACAGTGGAGAATCCGTTGGGCACGGGAATGCTGCTGATGTTTCGGCAAAGTTGGATGTAGAGTTCACCCTTGGTGCCTGTGATGCGCCACTGCGCGCCATCGCTGCCAAGTTCCTCCATTGCCCACACGGCGCTCTCGTTGGTAACGCCGGCGGTGCGACGGGCCTTAATCATCTTCACGATTTCGTCGTGCCATGCGGGGTGCATGAAGTGCGGCCAGAACAAGCACGGCGTGCCGGGCATTGACAGGATGAAGGCGTTGGCCTCGAGGATATTGCTCTGCACACGGTGCTGGTAGTTGTAGTTGCTGCCGTCGGTGGGCAGGTCTTTGAAGGTGTCGTGGTTGTCGATAAACGTGACAGCATAGCGCTTCATGTGCTGGTTGCTGATTAGGCCCACGTTGTTGAGTCCGCGGAAACTGGTGCTGTTACAAGCCGAGCGAATGGCCTCTTGCAACTGGAAGTCGAAAGCGCCACTCTGGTAATTGCCCTCGTCGTAGGTGTTTTTAATCCAACTGATTATCTCATCGTCCGAGCCCCAGAACTCACCCACCGAGAAGGTGGGGCGCAACTTCACGTTGTACTCGCCAAAGTGCTTCGGCTCGAAGCCACGGGCGTAGTCCCAGCGGTAGCCGGCATAGCCTAAGTCTTCTTTCAAAAACTCAAGGTACTTAGCCACCTTGGCCTGTGTGGCCGGCGAGTGGTGCTGGATGTCGCGAGCCCACTGGCCTCGGCCATTAGGGCCGCCACAGTCTTCGCCTCCTGTGCCACGGCCACTCTCGTCGTCGGAGCACACGTCGGCCGACGTCCACTCAATCAGTTCGCCCTTGTAGTACTCGGCGGGAAATTCGATTGAGTTGGCGTCGCCGGTCCAGGTACCCAGGCCTCCGCGGTGGTTTGCCACCACGTCCTCGATGCAGTAGGTGCCGTCGGCCTTGAGCGTGCTGATGAGTTCACGCAGTTCGGCTTCGGTACCGAAGTAGGACATCGGCGTCCAATCGATGTTGTTGAAGTGGTAGGTCCAGGGTGCGTTGCCATCCATGGTGAGTCCGTGGTGGAAGTAGAACACCGGCACGAAGCCCATGCAGTCGGGGTTGGTGATGGTGACGCCTTCGTTATATCCCCATGTGCCGCTGCTGCCGTCGCCACGTCGCCATGCCCTCACGCCGCCACGTCCGTCGCCTTTCATTTCGTAGGCTGTTGTCGCGGGGGCCACTGTCGAGCCGCTCTGCGGCAGCCACAGCAGGTCGATGTAAGGAGCATATTCGCTCTTGTGCGAGAGCAGACTTGCCCATGTGGTGAGGGGCACTTGCCACTCCTCGTCGTCGGCACTCCAGTTGGCGCCATACATGGTTGCCCAGGTGTATCCGGCCTGATGGCGCGCTGTGCCACTGTTTGTCTGACGGTTGTAAACCGGCCCCCAGGGGCTGCAGTCGGGCTTCTCGGTGTAACTGTCCCAGAAGAAGCCTTGGAGCATCACGCCGCCGTATCCGGCGGGCCAGCCTTGTGCTTGCGCAACGATGGGCAGAAGTATGCCCAGGAGCGTTGCATAGAGTAGTTTCTTTTTCACAGTTATGTTGTTTTAATGTTTGTTATGTCACGATGAAACCTCGAAGGTTTTAACTCGCTAAGTTACACCTTTCCACCCAAAGGGTGGACAACTTCACCCCAAGATAATAACTCATGAGCAGCGCAAACGATTGCGCCACACCCGCCCCTACGCACCCCGGCGGTGCTTTTTGTGGCCGCGACACAGCCGCGGCATGGCGAACCGCCCCTGGGGGGGCCTTTGCGGGGGGCTTATGTGGGGGGGCCTTATGGGCCGCGGCATGGCGAACCGCCCTGGGGCTGGAGGCCCCTCAATGGCCACAAGAGCCCCACCCTCAATCGCCTCAAGAGCCACCCCGGCGGCGCCAAGAGGCGCAGCAGCGGCGCGGCGGTGAATTTTAAAAAACGCAAAAAATGCGGCAGTTAGCGAAATTTCGGTTAAAGGGCGAGCCGCGAGTTTGCACTAAACGGCAAAAAATGCTAACTTTGTGAGTTTTTTAGAAAAAGATTTTACAACTGACTGATGGTTGACGAAAAAGACATGAAAACAATCGACGCCGACACCGCTCCCGCAACAGCGAGCGACTTTGGCGGATATGATAAACTGGTGACGATGTCGCCGCGCGAGCACATACGCAAGCGCCCGGGCATGTACATCGGCAAACTGGGCGACGGCTCGCAGAGCGACGACGGCGTGTACGTGCTCATCAAGGAGGTGGCCGACAACAGCATCGACGAGTTCAACACCGGTTACGCCAAGCCCAACATCAACATCGATGTGGAGGACGGCACGGTGAGCATCCGCGACTTTGGCCGCGGCATCCCCTTGGACCAGGTTAAGGACGCCTCGAGCAAGATGAACACCGGCGCGAAGTACGACACGCAGACCTACAAGCGCAGCGTGGGCCTCAACGGCGTGGGCATCAAGGCCGTGAACGCTCTCTCGAGCGAGTTCTACATTCGCTCGGTGCGCGACGGGCAAGCCTCTGCTGTGCTTTACCGCGAGGGCAAGGTGGTGGAAGAGAGCGGTGTCGTGCCGGCCGAACTTGGCGAGGAGAACGGCACGCTGGTGCGCTTCACGCCCGACGCCTCGATTTTCCGCAACTACAGTTTCCGCGACGATATCATCGAGACCATGGTCAAGAACTACTCGTTCCTGAACACCGGCCTCACTCTCGTGTACAACGGGCGCCGCTACCACTCGCGCCACGGTCTGAGCGACCTGGTGCGCGAAAACATGACCAACGAGCCGCTGTATCCGCTCATGCACTTCGTGGGCGACGACATCGAGGTGGTCATCACGCACGCCGCGCAGCCCGGTGAGGAGTTCTACTCGTTTGTCAACGGTCAGCACACCACCCAGGGCGGCACGCACCAGAGCGCCTTCCGCGAGGCACTGTCGCGAACCATCAAGGAGTTCTACGGCAAGAGTTTCGAGTACAGCGACATCCGCAACGGCGTGGTGGCCGCAATCAGCATCAAGGTCGAGGAGCCGGTGTTTGAGTCGCAAACCAAGATTAAACTCGGCAGCAGCATCATGTGGAAGGACGGGCCGACAATCTACAAGTTTGTCAACGACTTCATCAAGAAGGAACTCGACGATTATCTGCACAAGACTCCCGCCACTGCCGAGGTGCTGCTGAAGAAAATCCAGGACAGCGAGCGTGAGCGCAAGGCCATCGCCGGCGTAGCCAAGCAGGTGCGCGAAAAGGCCAAGAAAGCCGCTCTGCACAACGACAAGTTGCGCGACTGCCGCGTGCACTTCAACGACACGCGCGCTCCCAAGGACAACGACCGCCGTGGCGACTCGTGCATCTTCATCACCGAGGGTCTGAGCGCAAGCGGCTCAATCACCAAGATTCGCGACGTGGAGACGCAAGCCGTGTTCTCGCTGCGAGGCAAGCCGCTCAACACCTACGGCCTGGAGCCGAAAAAGGTGTACACCAACGACGAGTTTGCCCTGCTGCAAGCCGCGCTAAACATCGATGACGGTATCGACGGACTGCGCTACAACCGCGTGATTATCGCCACCGATGCCGATGTCGACGGCATGCACATTCGCCTGCTGCTGCTTACCTACTTCCTCCAGTTCTACCCCGAACTGGTGAAGACCGGCCACCTCTACATCCTGCAGACGCCGCTGTTCCGCGTGCTCAACAAGAAAGAGGCTAAGCGCAAAAACCGCGGCAAGAGCCGCGAGGCAACCGAGCAGAAAGTCGAGACATACTACTGCTACAGCGACGACGAGCGCGTGGCGGCAATCAACAAACTGGGCGAGAACGCCGAAATCACACGATTCAAAGGCTTGGGAGAAATCTCGCCCGAAGAGTTCAAGGACTTCATCGGCCCGGATATGCGCCTCGACCGCGTGTCGCTGCGCAAGGAGGACGCCGTGAAGGATATGCTGGCATTCTTCATGGGCAAAAACACCATGGAGCGCCAAAATTTCATCATTGATAACCTTGTCATTGAAGACGATGAAGACATCACCGTGCACTGATGGCGCGCGCGTCGCGCTCTTCCCGGGGTCGTTCGACCCCTTCACCCGCGGACACGAGTCGGTGGTACGCCGCGCGCTGCCGCTATTCGACCGCATAGTCATCGCCATCGGCGTAAACATCGACAAGCCGGGCTTCATGCCCAAGGCGGCCCGCCAGCAACTCATCGAGGGCGTCTTTGCCGACGAGCCACGCATCACGGTGATCACCTACACCGGCCTCACCGTGGACGCCGCACGCCAGTGTGACGCACAGTTCATCCTGCGCGGCGTGCGCTCGCTGCAGGACTTCGAGAACGAGATGCACATGGCCGACGTGAACCGCGACCTGTCGGGCATCGAGACCGTGCTGCTGTACTCGCTGCCCGAGCACAGCCACGTCAGTTCCACCGTAGTGCGCGAACTCGCCCGCTTTGGCCACGATATCGCGCCCTACCTCCCCGCCAACGCCGACCTCACCCTCCTCCCATAAAACAAGATAGCAACTATAGACGCTATAGATATCAAAAAAGGGCCCTTTTGCGGGGCCTTTTTTTACGTTTTTGGCGGCAAAATGGTGATGTGCCGAAGAAATGTGGTGGCGGATTTTTAGTTTTCGATAAAATGTAGTAACTTTGTCGGTTGGAATCGCGCTTGCCGATTCCGCAACACGGACTCTAAAAACGACATAACATCATGATTATTATCGGCATTGCAGGCGGAACCGGGTCGGGAAAGACGACCGTAGTACGCAAAATCATGGAGCGTCTGCCCGAGGGCGAGGTAGGCATCATCTCTCAAGACAACTACTACAAGGACTCGAGCCATGTGCCGCCCGAAGACCGCCAAAAGATTAACTTCGACGAGCCGGCAGCCTTTGATTGGGACTTGCTGCTCAAGCACTTGAAGCAGTTGAAGGCTGGAGAGTCGATTGAGATGCCCACCTACAGTTATCTCACATGCTCGCGCCAGAAGGAGACCATCCCGATGGATCCTCACGACGTGGTGCTGATTGAGGGCATCCTTGTGCTGAGCGACGCACGCCTGCGCAAGATGATGGACATCAAGGTGTTTGTCGACGCCGATGGCGATGACCGCCTGATTCGCGTCATCTCGCGCGACTGCATAGAGCGCGGACGCACGCCGCAAGAGGTGATCGACCGCTACCAGGCCGTGCTCAAGCCCATGCACTTGCTGCACATCGAGCCGGCGAAGCGCTATGCCAACATCATCGTGCCCGAGGGTGGACACAACGAGGTGGCCATCAACATGATTACCGACTACATCAAGGGCAAACTCAGCGGCAAAAAAATGTAAAACCGCGCATCACGCACTTATGAAATTCCCCTGGAAAACCGACAAGCCAGCCGGCGCTGCCGACGGTGCTGCTGACGGCGTCGCCAATGCTCCCGCCGAGGGTGGCACTAATGCTCCCGCCGAGGGTGGCGCCAATGCTCCCGCCGAGGGTGGCGCGCCTGCCGTGGTGCGCAAGCCCGGCAGCAAGGAAGTTGCCGAGGCCTTGAAGCGCTCGGGCGAGGAAGGCACCCTGGTGCTGCGCACCGACAATTTTGTGAAAAAATACCGTCAACGCATGGTGGTGAACCATGTGTCGATCGACGTGCACCAGGGCGAGATTGTGGGTCTGTTAGGCCCCAACGGAGCCGGCAAAACCACCACATTCTATATGACGACGGGCTTGGTGTCGCCCAACGAGGGCCGCGTGTTTCTCAACGACGTGGACATCACGTCGCTGCCGGTCTACAAGCGTGCGCAGTTGGGCATCGGCTATCTGCCGCAGGAGGCGTCGGTGTTTCGCACGCTGAGCGTCGAGGACAACATCCGCACCATCCTCGAGATGACCGACACCACCCCCGAGCAGCAGCGTGAGCGCCTGGAGCAACTCATCGCTGAGTTCCACCTGCAGAAGGTGCGCAAAAACCTGGGCAACCGCCTCTCGGGCGGTGAGCGCCGCCGCTGCGAGATTGCGCGTTGCCTGGCCATCAACCCGCACTTTATCATGCTCGACGAGCCCTTTGCCGGTGTCGACCCCATCGCCGTGGAAGACATCCAGAGCATCGTCTACAGCCTGAAGCACAAAAACATAGGCATTCTTATCACCGACCATAACGCGCCCGAGACGCTGAGCATCACCGACCGCGCCTACCTGCTCTTTGAGGGTAAAATCCTGTTTCAGGGCAGCAGCGAGGAACTTGCCGAGAACCCCGTGGTGCGCGACAAGTACCTGGGCCACAACTTCGTGTTCCGCCGCAAAAAATTCGACTGAGATTTTTATTTAACGACCTTAAGGACTTTAAGGGCCTCAACGACCTTAAAATCCTTATTAATAAAGCGAGGAGTAATTTGGTTATTCGCTCGCTTATTTGTAATTTTGCAGGCGATTTCGATGAGTTTGGGGTGCTGGGCTTATGCCCGGCTGAGAACATACCCATGGAATCTGATCCGGATAATACCGGCGTAGAGAAGTAAACTTATTAAACATGAAAAACTTAACGACACTGGCCGTTGCCCTGCTGATGGGCATCGGCACCGTCCACTCTCAGAACGTGGACCAAGACAGCGTGCGCACTATCGCCCTCGAAGAAATTGAGGTGCTGAGCACACGCGCCAATGAGAAAACCCCCATCGCATTTACCAACATCAACAGCGCGCAACTGGCCACGGCGAACCATGGCCTTGACCTGCCGTTCTTGCTGCTTAACACGCCTGGCGTGCTCACCACGAGCGACGCCGGTGCCGGCGTGGGCTACACGGGCATCCGCATCCGCGGCACCGATGCCACGCGCATCAGCGTCACGGCCAACGACATCCCTATGAACGATGCCGAGAGTCACACCATCTACTGGGTCAACACGCCCGACCTGGCGTCGTCGCTGACCGACATTCAGGTGCAGCGCGGCGTGGGCACGAGCACCAACGGCGCGGGGGCCTTCGGCGGCAGCATCAACCTGCGCACGCAGAGTTTCTCGCCACAAAACTATGCCGAGGTGAGCGGCAGTTACGGCTCGTTCAACACTCACAAGGAGACTGTGAAGGTGGGCACGGGCACACTGTCGCATCACTGGGCTGCCGACCTTCGCCTGTCGCACATCGCCAGCGATGGCTACCGCGACCGCGCCAGCAGCGAACTGAAGAGTTACTTTGCGCAACTGGGTTGGTTTACCGACTCCACTATTGTGCGCTTCATCACCTTTGGCGGCAAAGAGGACACTTATCACGCCTGGGACGGCATCTCGCGCGACCAACTGAAGACCAACCGCACCTACAACCCCAACGGCGAAATCAAGCGCGACGGACAAGTCGTTAGCTTCTACGACGACCAGAAGGACATCTACCAGCAAGTTCACTATCAAATTCTCGCCGACCACCGCTTCCTGCGCCACTGGAAGGCTGTTTTGGGACTGCACTACACCGACGGCGAGGGATATTACCAAGAATATAAGAACGCGCGCACGCTGAAGGAGTACCTGCTCGAGCCTGTGGAGACTGCCACCGGCACGCTGAAGAAGTCGAGCCTGGTGCGCCGCAAGGCTGTCGAGAGCGACTTTCTGGGCGGTGTGGCAGCGCTGAAGTACGTCAACGAGCACGTTAAGGCCACGCTGGGCGGCGGCTGGAACACCTACAGCAACGACCACTACGGCCGCGTGCTGTGGGTCGAGAACTACACCGCAGCGCTCAACGCCGAGCACGAGTATTACCGCAACACCGGCAAGAAGCGCGACGGAAACATCTTTGTCAAGGGCATCTACGAACTTGGCCACGGCCTCTCGGCTTATGCCGACCTGCAGTACCGCCACATCCACTACACCATCAAGGGCGACAACGACAAGTGGGACTGGACCGCCAGCCCCGAGCACCTGCAGACGCTCGACATCGACGAGACGTTCAACTTCTTCAATCCCAAAGCGGGCATCAACTATGAGTTTATGCGCGGCCACCGCGCCTATGCTAGCGTAGCCGTGGCTCACAAGGAGCCCACACGCAACAACTACACCGACGGCCTGTTCCTGGAGCACCCTCGTGCCGAGCGCCTGGTCGACTGGGAACTGGGCTACAATTTCTCCAGCCCCAAGTTTAGCGCCGGAGTGAACTTCTACCGCATGAACTACAAGGACCAGTTGGTGCTCAACGGCAAACTCAACGAGATTGGCGAAGCCATGGCCGAGAATGTGCCTCACAGTTACCGCATGGGTGTAGAGTTGATGGCAGGCTGGCAAATCATGCCCTGGCTGCGCTGGGATGCGAACGCCTGCATCAGCCAGAACCGCATCCAGGACTATGTGGGCTATGTGAGCGATTACGACAACGAGTGGAACGAAATGTGGACTCAGACGGCCATCGAGTGTGGCAACACCACCATCGCCTTCTCGCCCAGTTTCATTGGCAACAATGCGTTTACGTTCAACTACAAGGGCTTCGGCGCCACGCTGCAGACGCAAGTGGTGAGCCGCCAGTATCTCGACAACATGGAGCGCCGCGACGACTCGCTCGACGGTTACATGGTGAACAACCTGCACCTGAACTACACCTTTACTACTCCGCACACGCGCGAGGTGATTATCGGCGCAAGCATCTACAACCTGTTTGACACCAAGTATGAGACCAACGGCTACTCGATGACCGCCGCCGTGTATAACGGCAGCGACAAGAGCAGCGGCTACAGCCTGGTTAGCGACCCGCGCTTCTATCCCATGGCCGGCATCAACGCGCTGGGCCATATCACCCTCAAGTTTTGACGATGAGCGACGTGTGGAACACCATAGCCACTGCCCTCGCTCAGCATGGCGAGGCGCTACATCTGCTCGACGCCATCGGGGTGACCCTTGGGCTGGTGTATCTGTGGCTGGAGTTTAAGGCAAACATCCTCATGTGGGTGGTGGGCGTCATCATGCCCGCCATCGACATCTACCTGTATTTCAAGACGGGGCTATACGCCGACTTCGGGATGGCCATCTACTACTCGGTGGCGGCAATTGTGGCGGCAATCTACGGTTTCCGCCGGTGGCGCACGGGCGAGCCGAGCGACACGGGGAAGAGCGAGCGCGCCATCACCCACATGCCGCTTCGCGAAGCCGCCGTGGCGCTGATTATCTTCCTGGGGCTGTGGGCGGTGATGTACGAGTTGCTGACCCACCTCACCGACAGCACCGTGCCCGTGACCGACAGTTTTGCCAACGCGCTTAGCATCATCGCCCTGTGGGCCTTGGCGCGGAAATACGTCGAGCAGTGGCTGCTGTGGCTTGTCGCCGACGCCGTGCTCACCTGTCTCTATGCATACAAGGGCCTTGTGTTCCGGCCATGCCTCTACGGCTTCTACACCATCATGGCCGTCGCCGGCTATCGCAAGTGGCGCCGCATGATGCGCAACCCGCAATAACGGCACAAAAGGAATCACTGCGTAGTGTGGTCAAAGGGTATTGCTTTGACCACACTACGCGTTTGGATAGGGGCGTGTTAGAAAAGAAAATAAACTTGTTAACGTTTTTTGTGTATGTGAATAGTTGATTTTTTATATCGAAGCAGTAATTTTGCGGTGTTATTCAATATCCTAACTAATATTATTATGAAAAAACCAAAACTCTTTGCAACACTGGCCTTGATTTTCTGCTGCTGCATGACTGTTGCCGCAGGTAATGATGTTAAAATCAAGGGTGTTTACAACAACAACCGTTATGATGACCACGCAGACCACTTCTACAGTACCTACGTGGGCTGGAATTCAACACTTGGCAAAGCCATTTTCATTGTTGAGAATGGTATCTATGCCATGAATTGGGATGGCAGCGTCTTGTCGACCCCCGTCAAGGAGCCTGCCGTGAACATCGAAGACTTCTACTCTAACGGCCAATTTACCGATGACAACAAGGCTCTGTGGGCCAACAACTTCAACATGATGTATGGCAACTCGGGTGCTGTGAATGCCAATGGCACGATCTACACCATCATGTCGCGCGACGCCGACTCGGCCGGCGACGATGAGCGTTTTGCTGTGCGCAGTTGGGACGCCACCACTGGCGACCTGCTGACAAACAAAACCTATCCTGCCAGCGCCAACCTGGAGTCGGCCGGCATGGCTGTCAACCCCGTTGACGGCAAGGTTTACGGCTTGTTCTACCTGACCAATCAGGATCTGCCCAGCAGCATCACCGATGACCCCGACTTCTTCGAGGACAGCGAAGGCGATGCCACTTCGACCGACGCTGGTTACTGCATCTGCTCGATCGACCTGGCAACGATGACTATTACTCCCATCACCCCGGGCCTGTACTACTACAACTTCGTCACCTTCGCCATCAACTCGGAAGGTCGCGCATTCGCTCTGACCAGCGGTGGCACTGCAGGTGTTGAGAACGAGGATGGCAAGATGGAAGACATCAACGGCAACCTGACCGGCGCCACTCTCTATGAGTTTGACCTGACAACCGGCCTTATGGTAACCGTGCCCGAGACTTATATCGACGAGGAGACCGGCGAGGAGTACACCGAGAATGTGACTCCCTACCCCGCTACTGGCTACTGCTCGCAGTACAAGCGCCAGAGCGCATGCTTCGACAGCAAGAACCCCAACATCATGTACTGGAACGGTTTCTACAACAGCGGCAAGGGCTTCATCAACGGCTCGTGGAGCAACCTGCCCGACCGCGATTGGCGCACCAACGGCAAGTATGACACCGCTCTCTACGCTATCGACATCACCAGCGGCGAGGCCACTCGTTTGACCAAGATTGACAACCGCTTCACCTTCTCGTGCATGTGGATTGAGAATGAGGAAGAAGAGATTCCTGGCGACATCAACCTGGACGGCAAGTGGGATGGCATCGACCTGAACATCCTCATCAACATCCTGCTTGGAAAGGACGATGCCGACAACTACGACGGCCGCGCCAACATCGTTAAGGATGACACGATCGACGGCAACGACCTGAACGCCCTCATCAACATCCTGCTGGGCAAGCAGTAATAGATTAGAGATTATAGATTAGAGATTATAGATTGGCGGCACGTCGTTGGGCGTGCCGCTGATTTTTTGCCGGCCTGTCGACCTGAAAAAAGGCAAGATGACCATGACCTGGAAAGAAGGCATGGAAGGCATTGAATGGAGCACATTGCTGCTGTTTGGCGGCGGTCTGGCCCTTGGCGGACTGATGTACAGCACCGGACTGTCGGACTGGATTGGCGGCGGCATCAAGGCCTTAATGGGTGGGCATCCTTCCGAGATATTCTTTATCACTGTGTTCTGCGCCTCATCATTGCTGCTGGCCGAGTTCACCTCGCACACAGCGGCCATCAACCTGATGGGCTCCATCGCCATCGGCACATCGCTGTCGTTAGGCTTCAGCCCTGTCCCGGTGGCCGTGGGCATTGCATTGGCATCGTCGTTAGGATTTATGATGCCCGTATCCACACCGCCTAACGCCATCGTCTATGCCTCGGGCTATGTGCCCATCACCAAGATGATTAAGTCGGGCTTTGTGATTGACGTAATCGGCATCCTGGCCATCACGGTTCCCATTGTGATGCTCATCGTCAAAGCCGTGATGGGACTATAGGCGCAATACAGGCATAAACAACAAGCCGCTGGCAGGTGATGCTGCTGGCGGCTTGCTGTGTTTTCGCGATTGCTCGGGGTTACTCCTTGGCGAAGTGCTGTGCGATGTCGGCAGCGATTTCTTTGGCTCGCTCGGCGTCGCTGCCCATCGCCACCTTAATGGTGGGCTTATCGGGCAACGTGGTGGTGAGCACAAGTTGGTAATCGCTGGCGACGTAGGGATTTGCGGCGTTATTGAAGGTGACGTCGGTAATCGTGTCGCGGTCGTAGGCCTTGCCATCCACAACGATTTCCTTCTCATACAGCAGAACTACGGCCGCCAACTCGTTGCTACGCGTGGCGTCGAGGACATACTCAGCCTCGGGCTCGCCATGCATGGCGATGTAGTCGTCGACGGTGTCCGAAGGCTCTGTCTTGGGGCTGAGGTCGTTCTTTAAGTGCTTGTTTGAGTCATGGCGCAAGTACAAGACGAAGAGCGTAAAGCACGCCAAGAACACCAATACGATGATCAGTTGCATTTCCTGCGGCATAGCCGACTGAAGTAAAATACTTACCGTAAGCATAAGTTATGATTTATATAAGTGTGTGTAATTGTTTGCTTCGGATGGCCCTTTATTGTGCGGCGATGGTTATCGACTGCTTGATGCCGGCCTGCTTGTCGCGCACGGTGAGGCGAATGTTGCCCGGTGCAGTGCCTGCCTGCAGCACCACCACGAGTTGGCCGTGGAAGAGTCGCATGGTGGGCTTGGTGAACTGCTCGAGCGACGTTGCGTCGCCGTTGCACACGCCCTTAAAGGAGCCTGCTCCGCTCACATCGAAGGTGAGTTGGTCGGCCGCGTCGGGACAAATTGTGCCATTTTTGTCGGCCAGGCTGACCACCACGTATGCCAGGTCTTGTCCGTCGGCCTTGATGACACTGCGTTCGGGCTGCAGCAGCAGTTGTGACGGCTTTTGTGCCGTGCGCACCACCTTCTCACCGGCCTTGTTGCCGTTGTCGTCGTAGACCACCACCTTGATCTCGCCCGGCTCGTAGCGCACGTCGCGCCAGCGCAGACGGTAACGGTCGAGGCGCGAAGTGGCATCCTTGGTGATACGTCCCTGGCTGCGTCCGTTCACAAAGAGTTCGGCGCTGTTATAGTCGGTGTAGCAATACACCGGGGTGACCTGCCCCTCGCGACCGGGCCATGTCCAGTGCGGCAACAGGTGGATGGTGTGCTCATTCTTGTTCCAGTGGCTGCGATAGAGCCAGTAGCGGTCCTTGGGCAGGCCGGCGAGGTCGCAGATGCCGAAATAACTGCTGCGCGACGGCCAGTAGCCATCGTAAGGCGTGGGCTCGCCCAGGTAGTCGTAGCCGGTCCACACAAATTCGCCGATTGTCCAATCGAAGTCGTCCTGCATGTGCCAGTCGTCGTCGGGCAGGTTGCTCCACCAGCAGTACTCCACGTCGTAGCCCGAGCATTGTCCGTCGGGCCACGCCTTGTTGGTGGCCACGGTGTCGGGGAAGACATAGTGGCCGCGGGTGCTCACCGTCGATGCCGTCTCGCTGCCCAGGATGAAACCTTGCGGCAACTTCTTGATGGCGTCCTCGTAGCGGTGTACGCGGTAGTTCAGGCCGGGCACGTCGGCCATCATGGCAAATCCGCTGGCGATGTCGGCATCGGGCTGATCCATGCCGCAGGTCACGGGACGTGTGGGGTCGAGTTGATGGCACAGGGCCACCAAGCCACGGTAGCGGCGTGCGCCCTCGGGCTTCCACTGCTCGGGAATCTCATTGCCCACGCTCCACATTATTATACTGGGGTGGTTGCGGTGGTTAAGAATCAAGTTGGTGATGTCGCGCTGCCACCAGTCGTTCCACAGGCGGTTGTAGCCGTTGCGCACCTTGGCGTCGCTCCAGGCGTCGAAACTCTCGGCCATCACCATCATGCCCAGGGAGTCGCAAATCTCCATTTGCCACGTCGACGGCATGTTGTGGCTGGTGCGAATAGCGTCGGCACCCATGTTCTTCATCATCTCGATTTGCCGGATGAGCGCGGTGCGGTTCACTGCTGCGCCGAGCGGCCCTAAGTCGTGGTGCAGGCACACGCCCTTGATTTTCCGCGGCACGCCGTTGAGGCGGAAGCCATGCTCGGCATCGCAGGCGATGGTGCGTATTCCGAGGCGCGACTGCTGCTCGTCGAGCAGTTGGTTGCCTTGCATGAGGCGCGTGCGCAGGGTGTAGAGATAAGGCGACTCGGGCGACCAAAGCCGCGGCTCAGCCACGTTGAGCGTGGTGTGGAAATGGCCTGTGCCGTCGGGCGTGGTGGTGGATTGCGCCACCACGGTGCCGTGGTCCTCGATAATCACCTGCAGCGCGGTGCCCGTGGCGTCGGCGCCCGGCAAGAGTTGGTGCGCCACGTCGACGGTGGCCTCATGGTCGCCGATGTGCGTAGTGCTTGTTGCCAGCCCCCACTGGTCGAGCGCGCGTGCGCCGGTAGTCACCAAGGTGACAGGGCGGTAGATGCCTCCGCCAGGATACCAGCGGTTGCTCTCCTCGAGGTTTTCGAGGCTCACTTCCAGCAGGTTCTCGCTGCCGTCGCGGTGGATGAATGGGGTGACGTCGACGCGAAACGCGTTGTAGCCGTAGGCCCACTGTCCGGCCACCCGGCCGTTGACGCGCACCACGGGAGCGGCCATCGCGCCGTCAAAGACCAACTCGGCATGTCCGGCCGAGGCGGGCACGGTGAAGGTGCGGCGATAGTAGCCCTTGCCTATCCAGGGCAGCGAGCCCGACCGCCCGGTGTGCTCGGTGGGGATGTCCTCGCCATTCTCCTTGATAGCCACCACCTGCATGTCCCATTTCTTGTCGAACGGGCCAGCGATAGCCCAGTCGTGAGGCACGCTCACGGCCTGCCAGGTCACGCTGTCGCGCGAAAATTGCCAACCCTGTGACAGCAGCACCTGCTGGCGCGGCTGTGCTGCCGCGGTAACAGCCATCAAGCCCATCGCGGCACAAAATATCAAACTCGATAATTTCATAAGATACTATTTATTTCCCTGCAAAGTTACGATTAAGCGAGCGGTGAGCAAAGAAAAAAACACTTTTTTTTCATTTGCTTACCCGAGCGTGAGTAACTTAGCCGTGAAACGGCAACGTTACGATTAAGCGAGCGAAAAGCCAAATTTATTTGAGTTTTTCCGAGCGTGAGTAACTTAGCCGTGAAACGGCAACGTTACGATTAAGCGAGCGAAAAGCCAAATTTATTTGATGGCTTTTAAAGCATTAATAGCATTTATAGCATTAATAGCAACTATAGAGGCCATAGTGGCTATCGCTCGGGTATTTCTGGGGCTTTTGGCCTCGTTAACAAAGTTAAAGTGTTAGAAATTAGGTCATTTCAAAAATTTGACGTACCTTTGCAGCCGATTTCTTAGTTTATTTACCACATTCGTCCGCCGCGGCATGGCGCGTGATGCCAGTGATGGCGCGGCAAATGTGTGGGTCGGCGGCCTCCTTTCTCGCGCCACACATCATGGGCGAAAAAACTATTTTTTATGAGAAAAATTATGCTTATTGCCATGGCCGTCGTAGCACTGGCCATGATGGGACAACGACACACCATGAAAGCCACGATGTACTATCCCGGCACCGCCGTGGGTAGCCGCACAGCCAGTGGCGACCGCGTGGACACACGCAAAGTCAACAATTACGAAATTCATTGGGTGGCCCTGTCGCCCGATATGTTCCGCAAGGGTTTCAAGATGGGTGACACCATCGTGGTGTACTGCGAGCGCCTGCCCAAACTTCACCTCACCAAGTGGGTGGTGAAGGACAAAATGTCGCCGCGCCTGCACAACTACATCGATTTCCTCGTGCCCCGCAAGAACCATTACGGCATTCCGGGCCGCACGACAGTTGAGATTGAGAAAGTGGCTTCGGCCAAATGACAAGCATTTAGTCATCAACTATCCTCACGGCGCCCGCCTGAGGATAGTTTTTTTTTACGTTAACATCATGAGATTGCGCATTGTGGCATTGATAGGCTTGGTGGTTGCGCTGGCAACGGCCGGTGCGGCCCAGACGGCCGACTCGCTGCTGGTCGAGACCTCGACAACGGCGATGCTCTACGACGACTATTTCCACCAGGGTGAGATGGCGCTGCAACGCGTCACCAACATCTACACCGGCGAGGAGACCTACGTGCTTCGGGTGACCATGGAGGAGGGCAACGCCAATGTTGCTGCCGACGACCGGCTGATGCTGCATCTGCGGCGCAACGGCGGCACCATCACGCTGCGCAGCCAGCACGCCCTCGGCAGCGACGACGTGAGTTACCGTCGCTTTCCCGACCATCGTCTGCGCTTCATAACGTGCTACTACCCTATTGACCTTGCCGCATTGGCGCAGATCTTCGAGCATGATGTTAACCAGGTGATTGTGGAGTGCAACCAGGGCCTGCTCAAGCGCAACACCCGCGGCGTGGCGTCGCGCCTGATTCCGCTGCTGCGCGAACTGCAGTGAGCACTTCTATTTTGGGCATAAAAAAAACACGGCTTATCGGCCGTGTTTTTTTGTGGGTGCTGACGGATTCGAACCGCCGACCCTCTGCTTGTAAGGCAGATGCTCTGAACCAACTGAGCTAAGCACCCAAGGCTTTTTTCGCAAAAGCGGTGCAAAATTACAGCAAATATTTCAAACCGCAAAGCGGAAGCGCAAATTTTAAGCACTATTAACATTTTAACCCCGCTTAGCAATAGCAACTATAGCATTTATAGCAACTATAGAGGCTATCGCGACTATAGATGCTGTCGCGACTATAGTGGCTATAGAAACTATAGTGGCTATTGTTAGCAAGGGGGAATGGAAAGTTTTTTGGGAAAGGATGCTGGAAATACACATTTTTATTGTAATTTTGTGGTGGCCAAGGCTATTGACGCGTTTTGCCGCGTGATTCGGTGCCTTGACAGCCACCTAACTCTCAAAAACTATAGTAGTTATGAAATATTGCAAATCGTGTGGGACACCCCTTGCCGACGAGGCCATGTCGTGCCACGTGTGTGGCATGGCGCAGCAAGTGGCGTCGGGCGAGCAAACCATCATCGGCTCGCACCCCCAGCCGCAGCAGCCTGGATATCAGCAAGGTGGATATCAGCAGCAAGGACATCAACAACAGGGATACCAGCAGCAAGGATACCAGCAGCAAGGATATCAGCAACAAGGATACCAACAACAGGGATATCAACAGCAGGGATATCAGCAGCAGTATCAACAGCAATACCAGCAGCCGGGCTATGAGCCGGTTCCGAGCAAAGCGAAGAGCAGCGGCGGCTCGCTCAACACGGTGCTGATAGGCGTCATCAGCGCGCTGGTGGTGGGTATCATCGCGTTTGCCGTGATTCACTGGGGCATCCCAGCCCTCAGCGGCGACAAGAAGAGCGGCCTCGACACCACGGCCGTGATTAACAAGTCGATACAAGCCGCCACGAACCCCTCGCCCAAGGGTCCGCCGGTGCAGGTGAAGGTCAGCGGCAAGGATGTGCGGTTGCGCACTTCGCCCAGCATGAGCAGCGGCTCGATATTCACCGACCGCTACGGCTCGCCGGTGCACCCGGCCAAGGGCGACATCCTGGACTGCAACGGCGAGGAGGGCGACTTCTACCGCGTGAGTTATGGCGGCCGCACCGACCTGTACGTCGCCAAAGAATATGCCACGCCACTCTACGAGCGCACCAAGGGGTCGAGCCCCAGCGTGCGCGAGAAGCGGTCGGGCGTGCCACAATATGTGCGCGTCAAGGGCGTGGACGTGAGGCTGCGCGTGCGCCCCAGCATGAGCAGCAGCGCCATCTACACCGACAACTATGGCAATCCCATACACCCCGACAAAAACCAGATGCTCGAGTGCTACAACGAGGAGGGCGACTTCTTCCTGGTGGACTACTACGGCACCACGCTGTACATCTCGAAGCAGTATGCCGACCCGGTATATTGAGATTATAGATTATAGATTATAGATAGATATGAGACGTTGCATTATTTTACTTGCCACAGCCATCGCATTGTGGGGCTGCGGCAACAGCGATGATGGGAAAAAGGGCGATGAGGCGGCACAGTCGTCGTCGCAGGCCGAGCGCGTGGAGAAAACCGCCGACGGCCAGCAGCGCGTGAGTTACCGCCCCGACACCGCCGTCATCAACAACGACAAGGCTGTCAACCCGGCCTCGACGATGATTGTGATCAGCAAAAAGGAATTGCGGCTTTACGTGATTTCCACGGCCAACGGCGACACCACTGTGCTGGCACGCTACCCTGTGTGCCTGAGCCGCAACAAGGGCCAGAAGGAGAAATCGGGCGACATGCGCACGCCTGAGAGCGCACCCGGCAAGCCGTTCACCATCAAGCAGATTCAGGACGCCAGCACATGGGTGCATGACTTCGGCGACGGCCGCGGCCCCATCCTGGCTTATGGCAAATGGTTCATGCGCCTGGAGACGCCGTTCAACGGCATCGGCATCCACGGCAGCACCGGCAACGAGAACAGCGTGCCGGGCCGCGACAGCGAGGGCTGCATACGCCTGCGCGACAACGACCTAATCCACCTCAAGGAGCACTACGCACAGGTGGGCATGCCCGTGGTCATCCTCGCCGAGGAAGCAGCATTGCCCTTTAGGCAATAGATTAGAGATTATAGATTATAGATGGGCGCTCCCTCTCATTTTGCGGGGGGCGTCTGTTTGGTGGAGTTATTGACAATTAAATATCACAATTATAATGGATTATAAAACTCTGTCGCCGCTCACCGCGGTCACTCCTATCGACGGCCGTTACCGCAGCAAGACGGCCACGCTGAGCCACTACTTCAGCGAAGCGGCTCTGATACACTATCGCATCAAGGTTGAAGTGGAGTACTTCATCGCCTTGTGCGAATTGCCACTGCCGCAGTTGGCGGGCATCGAGGCCGAGAAACTGCAGCAACTGCGCACGCTGTACACCGAGTTTACTCTCGACGACGCACAGCGCGTGAAGGACATCGAGAGCATCACCAACCACGACGTGAAGGCCGTGGAGTACCTCATCAAGGAGAAGATGGACAGCCTGGGGCTGGGCGACGTGAAGGAGTTTGTGCACTTCGGCCTCACATCGCAGGACATCAACAACACGGCAGTGCCGATGAGTCTGGCCGACGCGCTCGAGGAGACGGTGATTCCGCGGGTCAACAAACTCGTGATGCAACTCGAGGAGGCCGCTGGCAAGTGGTACGACGTGCCCATGCTCGCCCGCACACACGGGCAGCCGGCGTCGCCCACACGCCTGGGCAAGGAGTTGCACGTGATGGCTTACCGCCTGGCCGGCCAACTCGAGGCGCTGCGCAAGGTGCCCATCAGCGGCAAGTTTGGCGGCGCCACGGGCAACTTCAACGCGCACCGCGTGGCATACCCCGACATCGACTGGCCCGCCTTTGCCAACGATTTCCTGCGCAACCACTTAGGCATCGAGCGTGAGCAGTGGACCACGCAAATCTCCAACTACGACAACCTGGCCGCCCTGTTCGACGCACTGCGCCGCATCGCCACCATAATCATCGACATCGACCGCGACATGTGGATGTACATCTCGCTGAACTACTTCAAGCAGGAGATCAAGCCGGGCGAGGTTGGCTCGAGCGCCATGCCTCACAAGGTCAACCCCATCGACTTTGAGAACAGCGAGGGCAACCTGGGCATCGCCACGGCCATCCTGGAGCACCTGTCGCACAAACTGCCCATTTCACGCCTCCAGCGCGACCTCACCGACTCCACTGTGCTTCGCAACGTGGGTGTGCCCCTGGGCCACCTGCTGATTGCGCTGGCGAGCACGTCGAAGGGGCTCGGCAAACTCATCCTGAACCGCGAG
>JAEEGL011406480.1_pt1 | contig 20416 bp, 16 predicted proteins | sample 9134231 | NCBI WGS metagenome assembly JAEEGL01 (sample SAMN16246548, study PRJNA631951) | gut metagenome | biome: gut microbiome; feature: rumen; material: fiber-attached | host: Bos | place: Iran: Karaj | collected 2018-10 | reverse complement strand
TTTCATCTTGTCGATGAGCTGCTCGAAATACTTCTTGCCGACTTCCATGACGACGTCCGAGAACATCTGGATGAAACGTCTGTAGGAATCATGGCCGAAACGCTCGAACTTGGGGTCCGGGTTGCCGGCGATCATAGCCGCGACGACTTCGTCATTTAAGCCAAGGTTCAGGATGGTGTCCATCATACCGGGCATGGCGGCGCGGGCACCGGAACGAACAGAAACCAGAAGCGGATTCTGAAGATCGCCGAACTTCTTGCCGTTCAGCTCTTCCATCTTCCGGACGTGCTCCATCGCCTGGCCCATGATCTCGTCGTTGATCTTGCGGCCGTCTTCATAGTACTGCGTGCAGGCTTCGGTCGTGATGGTGAAGCCCTGCGGCACCGGAAGACCGATGTTCGTCATCTCAGCAAGGTTTGCGCCCTTACCTCTCAAAAGCTCGCGCATGCCGGCGTTGCCTTCGGAAAAGAGATAGCACCACTTTTTTGCCATGTTTTTTCCTCCTCATTTCTACTGTAGAGAATCTTATTTTATCACTAAACCAATGATCACTGGATTAGCATCGCCGAAATATTATAGCAGACACTGCCTGTCTTGTAAAGCCAAAAAAACATTTCCGATGCCCGAAATATCCGCCAAAATCACCATTTTCCGGACCGCCGCCCGCCCGGATATTCTTTATTGCAAGCCGAGGGCGGGCCGTATTGCCCGGCGAGCGGATTCCGCGGAGGCCCGTGCCGGTTCCTGAGTTCTGTCGAAGGGCCGCTGCCGCTCCGGCCCTTCGGCACCGTATGCAGGCTGCGCCTGTCCGGCGAGCGGTTCGCGGAGGTCCGTGCCGGTTCCTGAGTTCTGACGAAGGGCCGCACGAAAGCCGCGCTGTTGTCTGAGTGCCGAAGGCACGAGTTCAGCGCGGCTTTCGTATTTGTTCGGCCCTGAGACGGAACTCCCGGGAACCGCAGGATCGGAGCGCTTAGCGAGCGGGCAGGCGCGGCCGGCGAGGGACGCAGGATCGGAGCGCTCAGCGAGCGGGCAATGCGGCCGCCGAAGGCTTTCAGCGGAAAGCGGCGGGCAGGCGCGGCCCGGTTTACAGGCGGAACAGGCGGTTCCCCTGATATTTGGGTTCGCAGGTGAAATTGATCTTCAGCTTCCTCAGGGTCGACATCTCCGTGGCGGTCGGGATGACGGTCAGGTGCATGTCACAGCCCGCAAGTTTCGGCAGCTGCTCCAGGGCCTTCTCGGCGTTCACGTCGTCGGCCGCGGCCACCGCGATGGCGATCAGTGCCTCATCGGTATGCAGGCGCGGGTTGTAGCCGCCCAGGTACGTGGTCTTGAGGTGCTGGACCGGATGCAGCAGGTGGTTCGGGACCAGTTCGCGTTCGTCCGGGATGTTCGCCAGATACTTGATGGCGTTGATGACCATGCCGGAGGCGCAGCCGAAGACCGCCTTGGTCTTGCCCACGATGATGGTGCCGTCCGGCAGTTCGATGGCCGCCGCCGGCGCCCCGGTCTCCTTTTCGACCTGCACCGCCGCGGGAACCACGCGCCGGTCCTCGAGCGAGATGTCCAGCTGGTTCATGATGTTCTCGATGCGGTTGACCTCGTTCATGCGGTCGCGCCGGTCCACCACCATCTCCAGCATCGTGCGGTAATAGCGGCGGATGACTTCCTGGCGGGAAGCCTCGCAGCAGGCGGCGTCGTCCGAGATGCAGTAGCCCACCATGTTGACGCCCATGTCCGTGGGTGACTTATAAGGGCACTCGCCGTAGATCGAGCGGAAGATCGCGGAAAGAAGCGGGAAACTTTCGATATCGCGGTTATAGTTGACCGTGATCTTATCGTAGGCCTCCAGGTGGAAGGGGTCGATCATGTTGACGTCCGACAGGTCTGCGGTGGCTGCCTCGTACGCCAGGTTGACCGGGTGCTTTAAGGGGAGGTTCCAGACCGGGAAGGTCTCGAACTTCGCGTAGCCGGCACGGATGCCGCGCTTATTTTCGTGATAGAGCTGGGAAAGGCAGGTGGCCAGCTTCCCGGAGCCGGGGCCCGGGGCCGTGACGATCACGAGCGGCCTGTCGGTCTTGATGTAATCGTTCTTCCCGAAGCCGTCGTCGCTGACCGTCAGCTCCACGTCCTGCGGATAGCCGTTGATGAAATAATGGCGGTAGACCGGGATGCCGTGCTCCTCCAGCGTGGACTTCAGGTTTTCGGCGGCCTGCATATAGCCGGTGTTCCGGGTGATGACCACGGAACCCACGTAAAGGCCGACGCTCCGGAACATATCGATCAGCCGGAGGACTTCCTGGTCGTAGGTGATGCCGGAATCGCCGCGCCGTTTCGAGGACTCGATGGCGTCGGCGGCCACCGCGATCACGATCTCCGCCTGGTCCTTAAGTTCCAAAAGCATCCGGAGCTTGCTGTCCGGCAGAAAGCCCGGAAGGACGCGGGACGCGTGCGTATCATCGAACAGCTTGCCGCCGAATTCCAGGTAGAGCTTGCCGCCGAACTGGCGGATCCGTTCCTTGATGCGCTCGCTCTGCATCTTGATGTACTTGTCGTTGTCAAAGCCGGTCTTCATCCTTTATGCCTCCTGTTCCGGATAATGGATCTTCGCGAATTCCTCCCTGTCCAGGAAGGGCGCCATATCGTCCAGCGAGGGCGAAACGATGCGTCCGTCCGGCAGCACCTTGGAGGACGATTTGGGCTCGAAGTTCTGGTCCGGGTCGACCATCACCTCGATCACCGCGGGCCCGTCGCCTTGGAGGATCTCCGAAAGGCCGTCCGAAAGCCCGTCTTCTCTCTCGATCTTATGATACGGCAGGCCGAAAGCCGACGCCAGGATGCCGAAGTCCGGGAACCCGACCCCGCTGTCCTTATCGATGCCGATGAAGGGCGGCTTGAAGAGGTTCCTCTGCGTCTGGCGGATGGAAAGGTAGCCGTTGTTGTTCAGGATGAAAAGCTTGACGTTCAGCTTGTTGTAGGCGATGGTCGCGAGCTCCTGCAGGTTCATCATCACGCTGCCGTCGCCGTCGATGCACACGGTGCGCCGCGTATTGTCCGCGACCGCCGCGCCCAGGGCGGCGGGCAGGCCGTAGCCCATGGCCGCGCAGCCGGAGTTCGTGAAGAGCCGGAGGCCCTGCTTCACTTTCGCGGCCTGGAACGTGATCACGCAGGCCGCGCCGTTTCCGCAGGCCACACGGTCTTTTTCGTCCAGGACGGAGAACAGCGTGTCGATAAACACGTAGGGGTTCAGCGGGGCGTCCCCGGTGCTGTGGTAAGACGGCAGGACCGCGGGGTATTTCTCCAGGAGGCCCCTGCACCAGGCGAGCCAGGCCTCATGGGCCGGCTCCGGCACGTACGCCTCCGAAAGGAGGGCGTTCATGAGATCGCGGACGTCGGCGCGGATGGGCATGTCGGGCGCTACCGTGGGCTTCCGGAGTTCTTCCGGGTCGATGTCGACCACGATCTTATACGCGTTCTTGGCAAAATCGAAGCGGTTGTAGCCGACCATGCGGATGTTCATGCGGCAGCCCAGGGAAAGCAGGAGGTCGCAGTTCTGGAGGGCGAAGTTTCCGGGGCGCGTGCCGACGGTGCCGGGCATGCCGGCAAAGCACGGATCGTCAAAGGCCAGGGTATCGTTTGCGTTCCAGGCCGTGACCACCGGGATCCGAAGCTTCCGGACGAGCCTTAAAAACTCCTCTTCCGCCCGGCCCAGGCGGATGCCGGTGCCGGCCAGGATCAGCGGCGCCTTCGCGGCGCGGATCTTCTGAAGCACCTCCCGGGCGCGCTCGGTCCCCACAGGCGGGACGGGCGTGAAGCCCTCTTCCGCCGGGTCGAAATGCCAGAGGTCGTCAGTCTCCACCTGCGCGCCCTGGATGTCCAGCGGAATGTCGAGCCAGACCGGGCCGGGGCGGCCGGAAAGCGCCAGATACAGGCCTTTTTCCAGGTGGTAGGAGATCTCGCGGGCCTCGGTCACCATGACCGCGTACTTGGTCATGTTCGCGACCGAATGGATGATGTCGAACTCCTGGTCGCCCAGCTGGCGGAGGCGGACCTCCGGGCAGGACCAGAGCGTGGTCTCGCGCTTGACCTGGCCGCTCAGGACGAACATCGGGATGGAATCCAGCCAGCCACCCATGACGCCGGTGATGGCGTTCGTGCCGCCGGGGCCGGAGGTCACACATACGAGGGCCAGGCGCCCGGTAAGGCGCGCGTACGCCTCCGCGGCGATGGCACAAGCCTGCTCGTGGTGGTTGAAGACGCAGCGGATGCCTTCCGCGTGGCCCAGGGCGTCGTCCAGATGCATGGCGCCGCCGCCGGTCACCATGAAGCAGTCGTTGACGCCGTGATCCCGGAAGAACCCGGCGATATAATCGGAAACCTTGATCTTCAAGTCATTCCTCCCCGTCTGTCAGGATGAATTTCAGGATGTCTTCCGCGGTCTCTGCGCAGCCGATGTACGGAAGGGCGGCCATATCGGCCTCTTCGGAAAAGCCGAAGCCGAACGTGACGCCGATGAAGTCGACACCTGCCTCCAAAGCACCCTTCTGGTCGTGGAGCGTGTCCCCGATCATCACGATGCGCCCGCGGTCCGTGACCCCCGATTCCAGGATGCAGGTCTCGATGATGTCCTTCTTCGTGAGCTTCATCTCGAAGTCCGAGCCGTGGATGTTGTCCGTGTATTCGCCGAAGCCGAAGGCCAGGACCACGCGGCCGGCGTAATCGCGGCGCTTGTAGGTCGCGATGGCGGTCGCGGCGCCGTTCTCCCTGAGCTTTTCGAACACATCGTAGATGCCGGGATAGGGCTTCGCGAGCAGAAGGTCCTCCGTGGTATAGCGTCCGCGGAAGAGGTTCGCGGCCTCCTTCGCGTCCTCGGCGCTCAGTCCGAAGAATTCCCGGAAGACCGTCTGCGCCGGCGGCCCGATGAAGCGGAGGAGCTCCGCCTCCGTGGGCATCGGAAGGCCCATGGCCTCGATGGCGTAACGCGTCGACCGGAGAATACCCTCGCTGGTGTCCAGGATGGTCCCGTCCACGTCAAAGAGGGCCAGATCGTACTTTCTCATCATTCACTCCTCATACCGGGAGGGCGTCAGGAAACGCACCGAAACGTTCTCCCGGCAGGTCCGGAAGAACGCCCTGGCGTATTCGTTCAGCGTGTCGGCCTTGTCCTTCACAAAGCTGTACTCGCGGTTCTGGTCAAAGTAATTCACGTCATCCTGCGTATAGCCGTCGAAACCGGCAAGGACGGTCTCGCGGACGCCGGCCTTCATCAGGGCCTTTAAGAGCATGATCATCGAATTGTCCGGAAATTCGGCTTCCGGATCGATCAGCCCGCTGTAGTTCAGCGTCAGGTCGAAGACGCCGTCCGCACGCTTGACGTTCGAGGTCGCGATGAAGCGGATCCCGTTTTTTTCATGCTCGCGCACCTTCCCGGCCAGCTGGATGTAGCGCCTGGAATTTGTCAGGAAGACGAAGTCCGGACGGACGAACCCGGGCACGTAGTTGACCGCAATGACCGCGAGCTTTTCGCTCTTTGCGTATTCCCGCACCCGGTCCGCGGCAGTCAAGAGGCTCTTTCCGGGCCCGATCAGGAGCACCGGGCGGCCGCCGAGCGCGTTTTTCAGCGTTTCAAAGGCGGGCGCGTCGTCGCATTCGTTGTTCTGGTACTCCAGGTAGAGCTGTTCCAGAAGCTTCATGTTCTTGCCCAGCTTCTCCGCTTCCGGAATCCTTTGAAGGATCTCGTTCACCGAGGAGATTGATAGCGTGCGCTTGTTCATCAGCCACGAAACGTAGTTCGGGTGGCAGCGGTTCAGCGCCGCGATGTAATAGAACAGTGTGTAGCCCCAGGGCTGCACGCGGTAAAGGTCCAGAAGGCAGGTCGAGATGGCCTCCTGCATCTCCAGGACGTCGTAGTTTTTCCCGAAGTGCAGGTTCATATACATCGCCACGAGCTCGATGGGGGCGTTGCCCGCGCTCTTGCCCATGCCGTAAAGCGTGCCGTCCACCAGGATGTCGCGCGAAAGGTCCGTGTTCAGGACGCCCACCGCGTTCGCGTAGCCCAGCTGGAAGTTGTTGTGCGCGTGGTAGCCCAGGATGATGGAGGGATCGCAGTCCCGGTCGATGACTGAGATGATGTGGTCCAGGCCTGCGCCGTCCAGGAGGCCGTAGGTGTCGACCATCGAGAACGCGTAGGGCATGCAGCCGTTGACCAGCCCCACAAGTTCGCGGAGCTCATCGTCGTTATAGCTCGTGATGGAGACGGCCTGCGCGAAGACAAGGTATCCCAGGGCTTTGACTTCGCGGCAGAAGGCGATGGCCTCGTGCATGATCTCCTTCTTGAAGATCACGCGGATGCCGTCCAACCAGGAATCTTCGCAGCGGGACAGCTTGTCGATGCCGCAGGTGCCGTAGTCGATCATCGCCACGGTCATCGAGCGGCCCTTGTCCATGGCGCCGAAGATCCTGTCCACTGCGGCCGTGTCGGGCATGATGGTGCGGTCCGGGTCGAACGGCCGCCGTTCATCCAGAAAGCCAACCTCGATCACGTCCACGCCGGAGCTGACCTGGCGCTCGAAAATATACGAAATATTGTCCTTTCCGAACGCCCAGTCGTTGATGTATCCGCCGTCCCGGAGCGTGCAGTCCAGAAGAAAACGCCTGCTTTTCATAAGCACCTCAGTCATGCCACTTCTTCCACGGCGCCTGGCCGGAAGCCCAGAGCTTTTCCAGGTCCTCCCGCTCGCGCATGTTGTCCATGCACTGCCAGAAGCCTTTATGCAGGAACGACATCAGCTGGTTCCGTTCCGCGAGCTTCTCCAGAGGCCCGCGCTCGAAGACCGTGCCGTCGCCCTCGATGTAATCGAAAATGTCCGGATTCAGGACCATGTAGCCGGCGTTGATGGGCGTGCTGTCTTTCAGATTTTTCTCCCGGAACGAACGGACCGCGTTGTCGCCGCCGATGTCCAGGATGCCCTTCTGCTGGTCCTGCATGACCGCCGTGAGCGTGGCGGTCTTCCCGTGCGAAAGGTGGAATTCGGCAAGCTCCTTGATGTTCACGTCGCAGACGCCGTCACCGTACGTCATCATGAACGGCTCGTCCCCGATGTATTCGCGGACCCGCCGGATCCGGCCGCCGGTCATGGTGTCCAGGCCGGTATCGGCGACCGTGACGGACCAGGGCTCGGTCCGGTTCGCGCGGACGGTCATCGTCTGTTTTCCGTCCCGGAAATCGAAGGTCACGTCGCTGTTGTTGAGGAAATAATCCGCGAAATATTCCTTGATCACGTGCTGCTTGTAGCCCGCGCAGATGATGAATTCGTTGAAGCCGTAGTAGGAATACTCCTTCATGATATGCCAGAGGATCGGCCGCCCGCCGATCTCGATCATCGGCTTCGGCTTATACTGGGATTCTTCGGCGATCCGGGTCCCGTAACCGCCCGCGAGAAGCACTACCTTCATCGTTCCCTCCGTTTTTTCCAGCCGGGGACGAGCCCCGGGCCTGCTCATATTTAATCGATTTTATTATACTGATTTGTGCCGCCTAAGTCAACGCGAAGTAAGAAAAGGGGACGCGGATCCGTTCCGCGTCCCCTGCCGCTTCGGCCTTACTTCCAGTCGATATAGCCGCTGATGGGCTGAAGGTACGAGCCGTCGTCCTCCACCACCTTGTAGCGGTCCCCTTTGTACCAGTCTCCGAAGCCGGTCTCGGCCCGGTAGTATTCGTTCTTCTCCGTGTCGTAGACCCGTTCGTAGCCCAGAGTCGCGTCGCTTTGCTTCTGCGAGATCACGTCGTAGGAAGCGTTCCGCTTTTCCCACGAATCCATGATCATGCCGCTGACCTCGTCCGCGGAGGCCGCGATATAGGCGGCTGTCCCCATCACGTTCGCCCAGGCCCTCTTTCGGTCCCGCTGAAAGGCCGCCGTGAACTCGATGCTCGCGAGGCAGTGATCCAGCACCGGCTTCCATTCGATGATCTCGTCCTCCGCGGCGTTCTCGATCACGACCATGTAGGCGTTGACCGGCCCCGCGTCGATCTTCTCCCCGACCAGGTTGAAGGGATTCTTCAGCACGTAGTAAGAGAAGTCCCAGTCCAGCATAGCGGAATAAAGACCCTCGCACCTCCTGCCGGAGGCTTCCCAGGTGGACCGGGCGATCAGTACATCGCCCCCCAGAGGGCTCTGCCCCTGGTTTTCCAGAACCTCGAAGCCGCGGTAGCCGTAGATCGGCCCCATCGCTTTGAAAAAGCCCTCCGAGGTCTGTTCCTCCACATACGGCAATTTAGAAAAGGTGTTCCCGGCGCCGTAGTTGTTCACGTACCAGTCGTGCGCGTCCTTCGTTTTCACCGCGCCCGAGCAGTTGAGGTTGAAATACAGCTGCCGTTCGGGATGCGCGGGATCGTACAGGGTGATGGCATAACTGATGATGTCGAATTCCAGGTTCGGCTTCAGACCGACCTCCACGGACCAGCCGGAAGGGATCTCCATATTGAAATATCCGGCAGGATCAGCGTATTTGACATACCGGACCTCCGCCGCTTCCGATCTGGTGATCTTCACGCGGTCGAAAAGGCTGCCAGGAGTGCCGGGTTTGCCGCCCTCCCCGGTCTGATCCTCCGTGTCTTCGGACACATCGAGACGGAAGCTGCTCACAGCCGTATCCAATGCTTCTTTCACCACCGTGTCCTCTTCATCCACGTACTTCGCGTTGAAACTGACGAACCCGTCCGCCGTGGCCCGGAAGACCCGGAGCGAACGGACGGTGACATCGTCCACTTTATAGGCGAACAGGATGCCCGGAAGCAGCGCTCCGCCGATCTCGTATTCTTTCACCCCGCCGACTTCCGTGAGGCGTTCTCCGTAGGATTCCCGCATATCGGGAATCAGATGGTTTTGAATGAACTCCCCGATCGTAAGCGAGACGTTCTGAAAGCGCCAGATCAGGACGTAAGGGATGCTCCCCTTCGTCTTTGTGTAGATATAGAGGCCGTCATCGTCATCCCAGACGGTGTCGAAAACGTCCAGGCATTTCGTTGTAAAGCCCTGTTCCTTTGAAACGATGTCTTTCATACCTTTCGAGACCTTTGTGTCATTTCCCTGCTGGATGATCGTCTTTCCGCCTCCTCCGCAGCCGGCGGAAAGAACCGCAAGCGCAAGCACGAGCGCCGGAAACATTTTAGCTTTTTTCATTTTTTGGAACCTCCCTGACTCGCGGACGGGCGCTCTCCGGCCGGTTGCGGCCGCCGTCCCGTACCCTTCTCCCGGATGAGGCCATTATAGCATCCTCCCTTCCGGATGAACAGGGAAACATTACCGCTTTTACTTTCCTTTATGCCGAATGCCGCAAAAAACGCCGTCTTTTCCGTAAACTTTGGCGGTTTTTCAACCCTTCGCTTACTTGACTCAGAGTGCCTCCGTGCGTAAAATGAAACTGCGCCGTACCGGGAGACGAAGTCCCGGACGACAGCAGAAAGGCATATCATGAATACAAAGAAGACTCTGAACGTCCGCGCCATCGCGGGCGTGGCGATCCTTACCGCGGTCGTCATCGTGCTCCAGCTCATCGGTTCGCAGATCCGTCTGGGTCCCTTCTCGATCTCCCTGGTCCTCATCCCCATCGTCGTCGGCGCGGCGCTTTACGGCGCATGGGCCGGTGCCTGGCTCGGCCTCGTGTTCAGCGTGATCGTCCTGATCATGGACGCCGCGGCTTTCCTGGCCATCAACGTGCCCGGCACGGTCGTGACGGTCATCCTGAAAGGCACGCTCGCGGGCTTTGTGGCAGGCCTCGTCTACAAGGCGTTCCGAAAATGGGCGTTCGTCTTTAAAAATCTGGCTACCGGAAAGGAAAGCTGGTCCACGAACCTGGGCGTCATCCTGGCCGCCATCGTCTGCCCCGTTGTGAACACGGGCCTCTTCCTTCTGGGCTGCTGGATCTTCTTCATGCCCACCATCCGTGCCTGGGCGGAAGGCGCCGGCTTTGAGAACGCCGCCTCCTACATGTTCCTGGGCCTTGTGGGCGGAAACTTCCTGGTGGAACTTCTGATCAACCTGATCCTGAGCCCCGTCATCGTGCAGCTGATCCATATCGGCCGCCGCGAAGAATGATCCTGGCAGTCGACGTCGGCAACAGCACCACGGTCCTGGGCGCGGTCGAGGACGGCCGCATCCTGAAAACGGTCCGGCTGGCAACGAACGTACGGGAAAGCGCGGCGGAGCACGCGGTCCGGCTGGACGGGCTGCTTCGTTTCAGCGGCTTTACGCGCGCTGAGATCTCCGGCGGCATCCTCTGTTCCGCCGTGCCCTCGCTGACCCCGGTCGTACGGGAGGCGCTGGAGATGCTGATCGACGGGCGCGTTATGACCGTCGGGCCCGGTCTGAAGACCGGCCTGAACATCGGGATCGACGATCCCGGGACGCTCGCGCCGGACCTTCTGGCGGGTGCGGGCGCTGCGATGCGCTACTACCCGCTGCCCGCGATCGTCATCGACTTCGGGACCGCGGTCTCAGTCTGCGCCGTGGACGAAGGGCCGAGATACCTGGGCGGTGCCATCCTCCCGGGTCTCCGCCTCTCTTATGAGGCGCTCACGCGCGGCACGAGCCTGCTGCCGGACATCCAGTTTGCGGCGCCGAAAACGGTCATCGGGAAAAACACCGTTTCCGCGATGCAGAGCGGCGCGGTCTACGGGACCGCGGCGATGGTGGACGGCCTGACCGCGCGGATGGAGCGGGAGATCGGAAAGCCCTGCGTAAGGATCGCGACCGGATCGGCGGCTTCCCTGATCGCGCCGGCCTGCCGGGAGGAAGTCCTGGTGGATGAAAGCCTGATCCTCCGGGGGCTCTGGACGATCTACGAAAAGAATATCAAAATCAAATAAGGGTTCTAAAGCCGAAAAGGGCGCCGTACGGGGATATCCGCACGGCGTCCTTCTTTTTGTGTTCGGAAATTTTGTTAAACCGTGCCGCCTCTGGTCACGTCCAGGTCGTAGAGCAGCGCGTTCACGATGCAGGCGGCCACGTTGCTGCCGCCCTTCCGTCCGCGCGCCACGATGCACGGCACGTCGGTCTCCATGATCAGTTCTTTTGAAGCGACCACGTTCACGAAGCCCACCGGCACGCCGATCACGAGTTTCGGCCGGTAACCCCCGTCGATCAGCTCGCGGAGCCGGATCAGCGCCGTAGGCGCGTTCCCGACCGCGAAGATCACGTTCTCCCCCAGTTTGGAAGCCTTGTCCATACTGGTGCGCGCCCGGGTGCAGCCGAGCTTTTTCGCTTCCGCCGCCACGTCCGGGTCGGACATGAAGCAGACCGCCTGTCCGCCGAGTTTCTCCAGCGTCCGCTTGTTGACACCCGCAAGGCCCATCTGCGTGTCCGTGACCACGGTCGCGCCCGAAAGGAGCGCCTCTTTTGCCAGACGGACCGCGTTTTTGGAAAAATACAGCGTGTCCGCGTACGAAAAATCGGCGGTCGTGTGGATGACGCGTTTGATGATGGGGGCCTGTTCGGGATCCAGGACCCGGTCCCCGAGTTCCCTGGTGATAATGGCGAAGCTCTCCTTTTCGATCTCCGCCGGGGCTAAATTCCGGATGTTCATTCGACGCCCTCCTCTAAGATGCGGTAGACCGCCTCCATATCCATGCTCTTCCGGAGCGTTTCCGCCAGAAGATCGTACTGCTGCTCTTTATGCTCCTCACCGGAGATCTTCCCGATGTCTTCCGGGTCCACGCCCTTTTTGACCGCCAGCGCGCGGATCAGGGTGCCCGCCGCCTCATCGCCGTCCAGAAGGCCGTGCACATAGCTTCCGAAAACGTTCCCGTTCCAGCAGCCGTCCGTGCGGGTCGTCCCGCTCACCGTATCGGTCAGTTCGTAGACCGGCGAGCCGCTCTCTGTCGCACCCATATGGATCTCATAGCCTTCGAATGTCTTTCCGGAAAGCGCCGAAAACACGCCCTCCATCTTGAGGAAACGGCCGTTTACGCGCGTCCGGGTCTTTTCTTTCGTGAAGACCGTGGAGACCGGCAGAAGGCCCATGCCGCGGATGGTCCCGCCCTGCTCCACGCCGAAGGGATCGGAAAGCTCGGCGCCCAGCATCTGGTAGCCGCCGCAGATGCCCAGGACCGCGCCGCCAATGTCCGCGTACCGCTGGATCTTCGCCTCCATGCCGCTCTGCCGGAGCCACAGAAGGTCCGCCATGGTGTTCTTCGTGCCGGGCAGGATCACCAGGTCCGGTTCGCCGAACTGGCGCGTGGAGCTGATGTAGCGCACCGATACGCCGTCCACGCCTTCCAGCGCCTTGAAATCCGTGAAATTCGAAAGCCGCGGAAGCCGGATGACCGCAATGTCTATGAGCGCCGCCTCGCGGTTCTGGAGGCGCTCGGAGAGGCTGTCCTCGTCGTCGATATCCAGCCGCACCCAGGGCACCACGCCCACCACGGGGATATGGATCAGGTCCTCCAGCTGCTTGATGCCGGGGTCCAGGATCGTCTGGTCGCCGCGGAACTTATTGATGATCACACCCTTCACGAGCGCGCGCTCATCGTCCCGGAGGAGGGTCGCCGTGCCGTAGAGCTGTGCGAAAACGCCGCCGCGGTCAATGTCTCCCACCAGGAGCACCGGGGCCTTCGCGGCCTTGGCCATGTCCATGTTCACGTAGACGTCGTTGTCCTTCAGGTTGATCTCCACCGGCGAGCCCGCGCCTTCAATAACGATCACGTCGTTCTGCTCCGAAAGCGTCCGGTAGGCCTTCAGGACCTCCGGAAGAAGCTGCTTCTTCTGCGCGAAATAATCGCGCGCGGAGAGCTGGCCCCAGACCTCGCCGTTGACGATGATCTGCGAGCCCATGTCCGTGGTGGGCTTCAGAAGGATGGGATTCATCAGGACGGACGGTTCCACGCCGGCCGCCTCCGCCTGCACCACCTGCGCGCGGCCCATCTCCAGGCCCTCGCGGGTGATGAAGGAATTCAGGGCCATGTTCTGCGCCTTGAACGGCGCGACCTTATAGCCGTCCTGCTTAAAGACGCGGCAGAGGCCGGCGGCGATCAGGCTCTTGCCGGCGTTGGACATCGTCCCCTGGATCATCAGTGCTTTTGCCATACATTTACTCCTCTCCGGCCGCCTTCCGCAGGAAACGGAGGACGAGCCCGGGATCTGATTCATAATAGAGATGCGGGAAGCCTGCAAACAGCGTTTCCGTGACGTGGCAGCAGTCCCAGTTCCGGTTCCCGGCAGGTTTCACCGCGTGCAGGTCCGTCCCGCAGTCCTCGCTTTCGTAGTAATGGAACTCGTGGGCGCGGACCGTCTCGCCGGCCTTGAAAAGGCCTTTGTCTTCCTGCGCGCTCAGCGTCACGTAGCCGAAGCGGCCCAGGCGGTTCGTGCGCCTTGCCCGCGCGTCCAGGACGCCGGCCATCGGAAGGAAATTGCCGTCCATGTCCTCCAGTTCGCGATGCAGGTACAAAAAGCCGCCGCATTCCGCAAGGCACGGCATGCCGGACCGAACCGCCTCAAAGACCGCGCTCCGCATCTCCCTGTTATCGGCCAGCTCCTTCGCGTAAAGCTCCGGATAGCCGCCCGGCAGGATCAGGCCTTTCACGCCTTCCGGAAGCGTTTTATCCCGGATGGGCGAAAAGAAGACCGTCTCCGCCCCCAGTTCCCGGAGAAGTTCCAGGTTGTCCCGGTACCAGAAGCAGAACGCCTCATCCCTGGCGCAGGCGATGCGGACCGCCGGCGCCTTCTCACGTGCCGGCGCGGGCGGGGCCGTGAGTTCCGGCGCTTCCTCGCTGAGCCGGACCAAGGCGTCCAGGTCCACGGTACGCGAGAGAAGGTCCGCGAGTTTCCGGAGTTTTCCGGAGAGATCCGCGATCCCGTCCGGCGTCACAAGGCCCAGATGCCGGCTCTCGATCATCAGATCGTCCGCCTTCGGAAGATATCCGAGCGGTATCACGCCCAGCTTCTCGACCTCCGGCTTCAGAGCGCGGAAAACGCTTTCGCTCATCCGGTTGAAGATGACGCCCCGAATGTTGCTGTCCGGCCGGAACCGCATGAAGCCTTCCAGCGTGGCCAGGGCGGAAAGGCTCTGGCCGCGGGCGTCCGCGATCAGCACCACGGGCGCTTCCAGGGTCTTCGCCACCTGATAGGTCGACGCCTCGTCCGTGGCGGCCCCCTGACCGTCATAATAGCCCATCACGCCTTCCACGACCGCGATCTCCGCGTCCGCCGCGTGCTTCTTAAAGAGCCGCTTCATCGTACCCGGATCCTGAAAGAACAGGTCCAGCGTTCCGGAGGGCACGCCGATCACGCGCTCCTGAAACATCGGGTCGATGTAATCCGGCCCGCATTTGAACGAGAAGACCCGCATCCCGCGGTCACAAAGGGCCTGCAGGACGCCGCAGGTCACCGTCGTCTTCCCGCTGCCGCTCCCGGGCGCGGCGAATACGATCCTCCGCTCAGGCATCGGCTCCTCCTTCAAAACTGATCACATAGACCGGATTCTGGGCCGTCATCATATGATAACCGCCGACTTTCCGGCTCCGGGCCGTGCTGACCTCGGTAAACTCGGTGTCTTTGACCGGGAGGGCCTTGACCGCCGCGACCGCCTCCGCGAACGTTTCCGCGGTCACGGTGTTCAGGACGATCCTTGCGTGCGGGTTCTTTTCAAGCGCCGTGCGGAGGATCTCCGAGAGGCCGCCCGAACTTCCGCCTATAAATACGCGGTCCGGCGCGGGCAGGTCCCTAAGGGCTTCCGGCGCCTTCCCGCAGACGACCCTGACGTTCGAAACGCCTAAATGCCGCTTATTCTCTTCGATCAGCGCGCAGGCCTCTTCCTTCCGTTCGATGGCATAGACCACGCCGTCTTCGCAGAATTCCGCCATTTCCAGCGATACGGAGCCGGTCCCGGCCCCTACGTCCCAGAGCACGCCTTCCTTCCGAAGACGGAGCTTCGAGAGCGTCACCGCGCGGATCTCCTGCTTGGTCATGGGGACCTCGGTGCGAAGGAAATCCGTATCCGGACGGCCGCCCGAAAGGACTTCCGCCCCGGCATTCCCGTTTTCTACAAGGACCAAAGCCAGCGGATCGAACGTCTTTTCCGAAAGTTCGGCCGCGGTCCCCTTCGTGATCCGCTCGTTTTCGTACGAAATGTTCTCCCCGACTGTCACGCGGACTTCTCCGAGCCCGTATTCCGTAAGCGTCCGGAGCATGTCCTTCACGCCGTTTTCGCCGCCGGCCAGGATCAGGACCTTCGGGTTCCGGCGGATCTTCTGCACGAAGTTGCATTCCCGACCGTGCGCGGACAGGAGCAGCGCATCGTCCCAGGAGAAACCGGCCTTTGCCGCGAACGCGGAAACGGACGAAATCCCCGGAAGCACCGTATATTCCAGGTCCGAAAGCAGCGGAAGCAGCTTTTTGGTCCCGCTGTAGAAGCCACTGTCGCCGGACATGGCTATGACGATCCTCTTTGCCGCGCTCCCGTCGACGGCCGCGCGGATGTCCTTCGGGAGGATCGCGTTTACTGTCTCTTTTCCGAAGCGCGCCAGCGCGTCGGTCACGCGTTTCGCGCCCACGATCAGGTCTGCGGAAAGGCAGGCCTGCTCCGCGTCCCGCGTCATCGAGCCGCCGCTGCCCGCGCCGATCCCCAGGACCGTCACGGTCTTTTTCGTTTCCGGCCGGAACCCGAAGCGCTCGCCCAGAAGCGACAGGCATTCGGAAACGCTGAGCCCGTCTTCCGCGGCCGGCCGCCGGATCACGACCGGGGTCACGCCCAAACGCCGGGCCGCCCGGATCTTCTCCGGGAAGCCGCCCGGGGCGCCCGTGTCCTTGGTCACAAGGTAGCGGGCGTTCACCGCCCGGAGCGTGGCGACGTTCATTTCTTCACTGAACGGCCCCTGCATCAGGATCAGGTTCCGTCCTTTGAGTCCCAGGGAAAGCGCCGAATTAAGCGCGTCCGGAAGAGGCAGGATCCGCGCGAAGAGCCTCTCTTCGGCGCCGCGGATCTTCGCGTAGACGGGCAGTTCCTTGCTGCCAACGGTGAGGAGGACGTTGCCCTCCGCGGCGTCCAGAAAGGCCGCCGCTTCCTCGTTTCCGGCCACGAAGACACAGTCCTCCGTGCCCTCGTGCTCTTCACGCCTGACGACCCTTAAGTATGCGGTCCCGGTCTCCTTACAGACCGATCTGAGCGTCTTCGTGACTTCCTCGGCATAGGGATGCGTCGCGTCGATCACGAGTTCCGCCTCCGTCGTCCGGATCATCTCCGCCATCTCAGAAGCGTCCTTCCGGCCGTGCGTCACGCGGACGTTTTCGGCCGGCGGGATCATCGCCTCCCCGTACTCGGTGGCGACGCTGACAAAGAGCGTCAGGTCCTTCCCGCGGCAGGCTTCCGCGATCTTCCGGCCTTCGGTCGTGCCGGCGAACAGGATCACGTTATTCATGGTCGTAGCCCCTTGGCGTCACCATCCTGCCGTTTATGACCTTTGACTCCGAATTGCCGATGAAGACCGTGCAGAACATGTCCGTCTCGGCGTCCCGGAGCTCCGAAAGCGTCAGGATCCTCGTGCTCTCGCCTTCCCGTCCGATGTTCTTCGCGATCCCGCAGACAGTGTCCGGGGACGCGAACTTCAGGACCTCGTCGCAGGCCCGTGCCAGATAGTCTTTCCGTTTATGGCTGGAGGGGTTGTAGAGGCAGATGACAAAATCCGCCTCCGCTGCTGCCCGGAGCCGCTTCTCGATCTTCTCCCAGGGCGTCAGAAGGTCGCTCAGGGAGATGACGGCGAAATCGTGCATCAGGGGCGCGCCCAGGATCGCCGCGCCGGAAAGGACCGCGGAGACGCCGGGGACCGTCACGACTGTGACGCCCGGATAGAGATGCGCCATCTCCTCGGCCAGGCCGCTCATGCCGTACACGCCGCCGTCGCCGCTGCAGACCACGGCCGTCTTTTTTCCTTCGGACGCCATCTGAAGGGCCGCGGCCACACGGTCGGTCTCCTTCCGCATCGGCGTTGTGAAATATTCCTTGTCCGGGAAGCGCTCCCGGACGAGGTCGACGTAGACCGTATAGCCCACGATCACGTCGCTATCCTCCAGGACGCGCATCGCGTCCAGCGTCATGCCTTCAATGTTTCCGGGCCCGATGCCCACCACGTAAAGCTCACTCAAAGCTGATGCCCTCCTCGTATTCCGCCAGGGCGAAGGTCATCCCGTCCGCCGCCGTTTTTCTCTTTACCAGTTTTCCGCACGAACAAAGGACCGCGGCGCGCTCGCACACCGAATCCACGCCGGTGGTCTTTTCCACAAAGGCGGATCCGGTGAATTCCCCCGGGACGCTTCTGAGTTCTTCGGCCGTATACGTCAAAAGCGGCACCCGGAGCGACTCCGCAAGCGCCAGAAGCCCAGCCTCGTCCTTTTTAAGGTCGATGCTCGCGACGGCCCGGAGTTCTTCCGCCCGTATCCCGCATTCCGATAGCCGCGCCCGGAGGAACGAACAAAGATCCTCCGCGGGCTTCCCGCGCCGGCAGCCGATGCCGGCCGCATAGCGCATCGGGACCAGGAGGAGCGTCCGCGGAAACTTGCTTCCCTCAGTGCTTGCCGAGATCCGGATCCCGAGTTCCGCTTCTCCCTCGGTCAGGCCTTCCGGAAGCTTTCCGCTCCACGGAAGCGCACTCTCAAATCCCACCTTTTTCCCGGCCAGAAGTTCCGCGGAGACCGCCTTCGCCAGTTCCATGTCCGTGATCCGGAGATGGTTCTTCTTCGCGAAGACGTCCACGGCAAACACACCGCGCCGGTCCGTGGCCGTAGTCAGGACGGGCGTCCCGCCGGTCTTTTCGGCGATCAGAAGGGCCAACTCGTTCGCGCCGCCCAGGTGCCCCGAAAGAAGCGGGATCACAAAGAGGCCCTGGTCGTCGGTCACCACGACCGCCGGGTCCTCGGTCTTGCTCCGGACGTGCGGCGCGATGGCCCGCACCGCGATCCCGGAGGCGCAGCAAAACACCAGCGCGTCCGCCTCCCGGAAGGCCTCGCCGGCCCATTCGGAAGCGCTCAAAGTAAGCGGGAGATCACCTTCCTTCGCGTATTTCGGGAGGGCGTAGCGGAGGCACTCATGCCCCTCCCGGAGGAGGACCTCCGAGATCCTTTCCGCAGTATCGCGCCCTTTCCCAGTGTATGAAACGATCCGCACGCGCATCGGTCAGTCCTTTGCGGGCCGGAAGCCGGTCTCAAACGCCGGCTTGTACAGTTCGGACCTTTGGTAGCCGTTCTGTGCCACCGCGTTTCCGACGATGATCAGCGCGGTCTTTTTCACGTTGTTCTTCTCCGCGCATTCCGCCAGCGTCCCCACCGTACAGAGGCAGGTCTTTTCGTCCGGCCAGCTGGCCTTGTAGACGATGGCGGCCGGGGTGTCAGAGCTGTAGCCTCCCGCCATGAGTTCGGCCTGCGTCTTCTCGAGAAGCCCGGCGGAGAGGAAGAGGACCATCGTGGTCTGATGCGCCGCGAACGAGCGCACGCTCTCCCGCTCCGGGACCGGCGTCCGGCCGGCCATGCGCGTGATCACGACGCTCTGCGAAACGCCGGGAAGCGTATATTCCATCTTCAAAGCCGCCGCCGCGCCGTTTAGGGAGCTCACGCCCGGGCAGTAGTCGTAGGGGATGCCCGCCTCGTCCAGAAGGTCCATCTGCTCGCGGATGGCGCCGTAGAGCGAGGGGTCCCCCGTCTGCAGGCGCACCACGTCCTTTCCGGCCTCATACGCTTTCTTCGTGACGTCGAAGATCTCCTCCAGCGTCATCCGGGCGCTGTCGTAGACCTCGCAGCCCTCCTTCTTCCAGGCCAGCAGTTCCGGATTCACCAGGGAACCCGCGTAAACGATCACGTCGGCCGCTTCCAGAAGCGCCTTTCCCCGTACCGTGATCAGGTCCGCCGCGCCGCAGCCGGCGCCCACAAAATGGATCATTGTCCTTCTCCTTCCGTATTCTCCGGGAGTCTGAGTTCCCGGACCCATTCTTCCGCTTTGCCCGTCATCGCGAGCGTCCCGTAGGCCTCGGTGAAGACCACGGCGGCCACTTCCGCCCGGTCCTTCACGCGGTGCCTGAGATAAAAGGCGATCCGTTCGCCCATGTATTCCATGGCTTTTTCCATACAGCCCGCGTCGTGCATCAGCCGGAGCATCTCGTCCGTGGTGACCGCGTCCAGGATCTTCCGGCAAAGCTTTGCGGGCGCACCCGCCCGAAGGGCCCAGGCCGCCATCAGTTCCGCGCGGCCGTCGCCTTCCTTCGAGTGCGTGTTCATGATACCGCCGGAAAGCTTCACCAGCTTCCCCACGTGGCCGATCAGGAGGATCTCCGTGAAGCCGGCGTCAGCTGCCATATCCAGCGCGCGGCCGATGTAAGTCGAGCACTTGACGATCTGGCGCTCAGCGACTCTGAGGGACAGGGGCGCAAAATCCGACCCGTAATTTCCGGGCGCCAGGATCAGGCGCCTCAGCCCAAGCGCGTATTTCTGGCGGATCTCCAGGCCGATGCTCTCCAGCATCGCCTCTTCGCTCATGGGCTCCACGATCCCGGAGGTTCCCAGGATCGAGAGGCCTCCCTCGATTCCCAGGCGCGGGTTGAACGTCTTTTTCGCGATCTCCTCCCCTTCCGGGATGGAGATGACGATGGAAACGCCCACCGGCTGCTCGCATTCCGCGAGCGCCTCCTCCGCGGCCCGCCGGATCATGTCCCGCGGCACCGGGTTGATGGCTGCTTCCCCCACGGGCTCCTTGAGCCCGGGCTTTGTCACGCGGCCCACGCCCTTCCCGCCGTCGATCGCTACGCCGGGCGTCTCCCGCGTCCTGGCTTCCGCGTACACGAAGATCCCGTTCGTGACGTCCGGGTCGTCCCCGCTGTATTTCCGAATGGCGCAGGACGCGCTGTCTTCGGTCTTCCGGGGGTCCAGGACTTCCAGGGACAAAAGGATGCCCTTCGGCGTCAGGATCTCCACGTATTCCGGCGCCCGCCCCTTCAGAAGGTACAGCACCGCGGCCTTGGCCGCGGCGGCCGCACAGGTCCCCGTGGTATAGCCGAACCGCAGTTTTTTTCCGTCTTTCAGGATGTAATGGGATTCGATCCCGGTCTCGTGCATGTCAGCCTCCCGCAAAAAGGATCAGGCACCAGACGCCCGTTAAAAGGAGGAGCAGAAGAAGCGTCGTCCCGTACATCAGGCGGCAGCTCCTGCCGACGTCTTCCGGTACGATCCCGCGGTCCGAATCGCCCACGGTCGCCTTCTCCACCAGTTGCCCAAACTAGTACGCACGGCCCAGAAGCTCGATGTGCAGCACGCCCGCCGTGCCCGCCTCGTTCTGCCCGGAAGTCGGCCTCGCGCTCTTCCGGCGGTCCCTTTTCCAGATCCTCCGGGCGTTCTTCGCGTCCGCGCCGGTTAGAAGCGCCGCCAGGATCATGAAAACGGCCGCG
>JAEEGL012034020.1_pt1 | contig 20417 bp, 17 predicted proteins | sample 9134231 | NCBI WGS metagenome assembly JAEEGL01 (sample SAMN16246548, study PRJNA631951) | gut metagenome | biome: gut microbiome; feature: rumen; material: fiber-attached | host: Bos | place: Iran: Karaj | collected 2018-10 | reverse complement strand
GCTCTTTTTAATTCAAGTACTTCTTTCGAAATTTCAGAACGTAATTTGTTTGAAACAGCTTTACCGTCAATTATCACTCCCATTTTCGTTGCCCCCATTATTTTCATCGATTTTATTAGATTCATTTGAATCATCGCATGATTCATTTTTTTCTGTTGTAATTGTTTCAGCTGATTTTTGTGTCTTATTTAAATATATTGTGTCAGACAAATGACCTCTGAATTTAATATAAAATAATATTATAAAGAAAATTGCAACGATAAAACATACCAGACCGACTATCTGGGAAATCCTTATTGGAGTGTTTCCTATGTATAAGCTGTCTTGTCGAAGTCCTTCTATAAACATTCTGCCGAATCCGTACCATGCCAGATATTCAAGAACAATTTGTCCATCAAATTTTCTATATTTCTTAAATATAATTATTAAAATAAAACCCAATAGATTCCAAAGAGATTCATATAAAAATGTAGGATGAACTTCTGTAATAAAACCGTACGAAAATTCAAGTCTCATTCTCCAGGGAAGTGTTGTTTCTGCTCCGTACGCCTCACAGTTTACAAAGTTACCCCATCTTCCAATAATTTGTCCAAGCATTACGCCGGGCGCTAAATAGTCAAAAAACAGCGGGATGTGAATTTTTTTTATTTTCAATGTAATCATACATGCAATTGCACCGAAAATAATTGCTCCATAAATAGCTATTCCGCCTCTCCAAATAGCTATTACATCAATAAAGTTATTATAATAAGACGGATTTTTCAACCAATCGAAAAATACGTAGTATAATCTTGCACCGATTATTCCGAATATAACTGTAAAAAAAGCTACGTCTATTAGGTCGTCAAATTTAAGTTTTGATTTTTTGCCGCTTAATGCTACGTAAATAGTTGTGACAATAATTCCTGTGGTAAGGATAATACCGTACCACGCAATTGTAAATTCTTTTCCGAATATTGTAAATTGAATTGCTATTCTGTTTATTTCAATTTCAGGTATTCCTAAACCCGGAAAAGATATTTTATTTAAAATTAAAAAAATAATTGAACTGATAGATAGTATCATATTTTGCTCTCCTTTCTTCATTTATATTATCACATATTAAATAAAAGTCAACAGTTTGAAAATCTTTAATCAATTACGAAAGCAGGATATTCGTCTCCGTTTATTACATTATCAGATATTAGAATAGTTTCATTTTTGTTGCCGTGTACACCAATTATTTGTGTATAAGTATTAAAATTACTATTATCATTATCTGAATTATAACCGTGAGAAGTATACACTATTTTTGGGGTTTGTATATCGATAATAATTGTCGGATGTGAATATTTTGAGTAATCTGGTTCAATAACCAGCATTTGATTGTTATAATCGACTATTTTATTGTAAATAAAAATATTGCAATGTAATTCTTTCAGTAAATCTGTAATTTGTTCTTTATTTTTTATATTCGACGGAACGCATACATTTTTAATATTATTGTTTATTATAAGTTTGTTTAATGTGTTTATATGATAGTTATGAAAATGTGTAAGAATTAACGTATCTATTTCTATATGATAATCGTTTGATAACTCTATACAATTACTTAAGAAAGTATATCCTCCGTTTGTTATATCAATTATTGCTCCGAAACCTTTATTTGATATAATAATTGCATCATTTTTGGAATCATTTTTGTAAATTAAACCTGGTGACTTGATATTAAGATACTCGTTAACTCCTGAACACACTATAATGAAAAGACATAAAAGAAATGAACAAATATAAAATAAATAATGTTTTTTTCTAAATAAAAACGAAAGTAATATAGTTATAAATAAAAAGCACAATGATATAATTAATAATTCACGTCCGTATGTTTTAATAGAGAAGTGATTATTTGCGCCAATCTTACTTATATTATTAAGCATTCCGGATATTCCATTTATAATAAAACTCATTACAGCAGGCGCAAAAGGGACAAAATATAATGCCAGATATATAAAAGAACAATAAATAGTTATAGTTAAAATCGGTATAAAAATAAGGTTGCTGATCGGAGAGATTATACTGATTGAATTGAAATAAATAGCTGTTATCGGAAGAATAAACGTGTTGGCGCTTATGGTAACAATAAAACAATTAATTACCCACTTGATAAACTTGTTTTTTATTCTAATAAGGTTAATAATTGGAACTGCAATAGTTATTATTCCTAACGTTGCGAAAAAAGAAAGAATAAATCCTATATCAAAAATCGAATAGGGAGAAATAATACAAATAATATCTGCGGCCAAAAAAAGAGAAGTTAAACTGTCGTTTTTCCGTCTTGCAAAAAATGACAATTGCATAATTAAAAACATTAGAAAAGCTCTGCAAACTGATATAGCAAAAGAACATATGAAACAATATGAGAAGCAAAATGAAGATAAAATAATAATCCTGATTTTTCGGTTAGTTTGTAACAATCGAAGTAAAGAATTTAAACTGTAAGCAATAATACCTAAATGTAATCCGCTGACTGCTAAAAGATGAGAAATACCAAGCGCAGAAAAACCGTTTTTTAGTTCTTTTGAAAGATCGGTTTTGTCTGAGCAAACAAGTGATTTGCACATTGCAGCGGCATCTTCTCTTAAATAATTGGATAATGCGTCGTCAATTTTATTTGATATTACATTAATTTGAGTATAAGGAAATAATTTAACGTTGATATCAACAAGTTCAATATCCTCAACAGAGTCTGAAGTTATGTTCAGAATCAAACCTTTCGATAAATTATAACTATTTTTGAATTTTTCTATAGGATTATTATAATCAACCGCCCCGCTTATATCACCTGATAATCTTATTTTATCTCCTTCTTTAACGTGAGAATTATAATTGAAAATAATAGTAGATTTAAAGTTTGTATTGGCTTCGTCTATTTTTTTTACTATTCCTTCCTTAATTTCATATCCTGAGCCAGTGTATTTGGTTTTTGTTATAATTACTTCCGAAACATGAATTCCGGAAAAATCATTTACAGTATCAATCGATTTTAAATCTATTGCAGAATATGATAGAATCGAAGAAAAACTGAGTGAAAAAGCAATTAAAGAAATAACAAAAAATATGTTTTTCTTATTTAATAAATAAATAATCAACAAAACTGCAAAGACCACAAGCATTATAAAGGAAATGATCATTTTGGCAGGGTTGTATATATATCCCTGTATCAAAAACGATACAAGAAAAACAAAAGAAATAATAATTAACGGTCTTTTCATATATTCTCCGTAAAATATGATATAATATAAGAAATATGATATTTGTTAATACGAGGTGATGAAAATGAGAAAGAAAGTTAGAGACGATATTGTTGCCAGAGCAGATGAAGCATACGGCTCTTCGAATTATGCAGATTATTCTGTTGAAAAAGAAGTAAAAGGGAAATATAAACTAGCCAGAATTCTTATAATATTATTATACATTATTTTTGCATTGTTGTTAAGTTTTTTGTTTATAAAAATCAACCCTTATTTGATTGCAATCGTTCCAATAATAATTTGGATTATTGCTTTTTTTACATGGAGATATTTTTCAATAGAATATAAATACGTAATTGATAAGAGCAAATTCTCGGTATATGTTGTTTACGGAGGGAAAAAAGAAAAATTAAAATTCGAATGTTTTATAAAAGAACTTGAATTGATTGCTCCTTACGATGATGAATACACAAAGAAAGTCGATATTTCCAACAATAAATTATCTGATTACAGACCGTCTGCTTCGAGAGAAGACGTTTATTTCGTTTATGGAAAAGACGTTTCTCAAAATGATGTAGTCGTTCTATTTAAAATGACAAATCAAATGCTAAAAGCTTTTAAATATTATAACAGCACGGCAGTAGTTATTTCTGAACTTTCAAGATAGTTAAATGTATAATTTTGATATAAACGAGAAGAATGAAAATCTGTCTGAACGGTTTTTGGATATTTATAAAAATCTTGAAAAAGTAAACAATAATAAAGGTATAGGTTCTTTAGCTGAGAAGTCTTTGCATAAAACTATAAAATATTTTTATGAGCCTGATGATTCTTTCCATGAAATAAAAACAGGAAATTACGTTGCAGATATAAAAAGAGAAAATAAAATTATTGAAGTTCAGACTGGATCTTTTATAAAATTAAAAGAAAAACTAGATTATTATTTTTCTGAAGATTATTCTGTGACTGTTGTTATCCCGGTGTATTCAAATAAGAGAATAACAATAATTGATTCAGATGGAGAAGTATTATCTTCAAGAATGAGCCCGGTACATAAGAATCTATATTCATTGTCTAAAGATTTGTACTTTCTTAAATACGTTAAAAAAAGCAGAAAGTTATTTGTCGATTTTTTATATCTTGACGTGGATGAAATCAAGATAAACAGCAATTTCAGATATAAAAATACGAAAAGAATAGATATCATACCAAATCAACTGATGGAAATTGTTCATACAGGCGCGTTTGATAACTACGAATCTTTTATTCCATTTGGTTTGCCTTATTATTTTTCTTCTAAAGAATTTGCATATTGTGCAGGAATTAATCGTAAAATTGCATCATATTCAATTAATTTTCTGATTGGACTCGGAAAAATAGAGTATTACGGGAGAAAAGGCAGAGAAAAACTGTATTATGACAAGGAAATAGTGTTATATAAATGAAGAAGTCGCATACCGCTGGATTTAAATAGCTATTGACAAAGAAAGAAGCATATGTTATTATATCAAGAAAAGGAGGGTTAATTATGAAAAGAATTGTTCTTACGATTGTAATTACGGTTTTAGCTATTACTGTATTTACAGTCGGAATTTGTGTAGCAAATAATAAAAATGATCCTCCTGTTACTTCTTATTACGGTATAACTTCGATTATTGAAAACAATACAACAGATGTTAATACTACGGATTTTATTGGCTTGAAGGGTAATGATTCATCTTTCGCTGAACATAATGATTCTTTGTTAACTGATATTTATTGCCAATATCCGATGATTTTTGATTCTTATTTTATTATTACTACTCTTTATTCTCCAAATTTCGTTCCGGTTAATAATAACGTTGAAGTTACAGTTAAAGTTATTGAATCTGATATTACAACATCGTCTATTATTCAAACTGTTACAACTGAACATGCAAAAACTTCAACTTCTGTTTTAATTACAGAACCTGCTACTACTCCAATAACGACGATCTCTATACCTACAACTACGGAAACTATCGTTACGATTCCTGCCGCTACTGATACAGACAAACCGGTTACGTCCGATATTTCTTATAATACAACTTCAAATTACGATTTGCCTGACACTTCAGGACCTGTTACTACAGAGTTCCCCTTGGTCACGCTTTCTGAAACTACTGAAGTTACAACTACAACTGAAATTATAATATCAACGGAAATAATAACAACTGATTCTCCTTCAGGAGGGAATGATCCTATTATAATTGATCAAGGCGGCTTGCTTAATATTGATGATCCTGATCCCAATTATGGTGATTCTTTTTATGAATTAGCAGATTGGGAGCGCGATTTGCTTGCCCACCTGATTATGGGAGAGCAAGGCAATCACGGTAAAATCGGTGCCGCTCTTGTTGCTCAGTGTATAAAAGATGCTCTTCTTGTAAGGGGCATTTATGAAAATGTTGAAGACGTTCGGGTTCGACTTTCTTATCAGGCAAGTCTTAATTACGTTCCAAACGAAGACGTTTATTGGGCTATTGATTATATCTTTGATCAGGGAAAATATGCTGTAAAACATCCTATTCTTTATTTCTATGATTTTGCTTATTATGAATCACATGGAATTGACTACAGTAATATCTGGCATGAATCACAAGAATTTGTAGTTCAATATGGAACTCACAGATATTTCTGGAGAATTAAATAATTTAATAAGCTCGGTTAAAATAACCGAGCTTATTTTATTTTTTAGATTTCAATATTTTAATTAGTAAAAACGCTATAAATAAAATCAATAAAACAGAACAAATTATTGCAACGTAGGGGATTTTAGGATCGTTATTTTCTAATAGCTCATAATCCGTATGTTGTGTTGTGTTTTGGCTAGATACATTAGGAGTTGTTTTTGGTATATTTTCAAGTGAAATACTTATAGAAATGCTTTCTTGTTCTTGTTTTATCCTTTCTTCTTCCTTTTTTCGGTTTTCCTCTTCGATTCTTTTTTGTTCTTCTAGTTTTTTTTGTTCTTCCTCAAGTCTTTTTCTTTCTTCTTCAGCTTTGATTTTTTCTTGTTCTTCATATGTTAGAATATTTTCAAACATTTCGTTTTTTAAGATATCATCTCCAACTGAAGAGTAATATAAACCGTATTTGCATGGGCTGTACGTTTTTATTTGACTTGCTTTGGTTATTTTATTATCACCTTTACCGTTGATCCAATCGGTAAACCATGTCCACTGCTGAGATTTATGACACGGATAACCTAATTTTTGTGTGACTTCAAAAGCAGTCATTCCACCAAAATTATTCAATGGTTGGTCCCAATCCATTTCGATTTTATTTTCTTCATATAAGTGAAGATAAACTTTAGGTATAGACCACCCTCCGTATTTATCGAATGATTCCTTGAATTGATTTTCTTTATTAATTATATCAAGAGATTTGATTAGTAAATCTGTGTAGACTATGTGCATCCCATGACCATATTCTCCGTTAATGTCATGTCCAACAACAACCAGAGGCTTGAACCTTCTGATTTGTTCAACTACGAATGAAAGTAAATCGTCATTTGATACACCAAGAGATTCGTATTTTTTGTAAGTCTTTTCTTTGTCGTCAATTCTGAAATCGTCAAAAGAACCGAATACAGGATAATTTCTTACTCCGACAGCCCATAATCCGTTCAACATTTCATGACATCTTGACGAATCAGTATTTCTGTGATTTGTAAGATAAACAACCTCGACGGTTAAGTTTTTTTCTCCTGCATAATATGGAAGAAGTCCTGCAAAAAATAATTGATCGTCGTCACCGTGAGTTGATAGAAGCATCAAATCTGTTTTCCCGTCTGCAGGAATATCCCATCTTTGAACGAATGATGGAATGTCACCGTCTGAAAAAACAAAGATTTCGCTGATATAAGGTCTTGAATCTTTAAAATTTAAAATCAAGGAAGTAGTACCTTTACCTATTTCTTTTTTTAAATCGACAAATTCATGAAGAAAACCGTTTTTTCCCCCGATTGTTCTGTTTCCCGTATCATTATCTACTATTTCATATTCTTTGGGCTCAGTTTTAAACAGAACGTAGACTGCGGTTATCTCTTTAGAGTTCTTTATCTTTATGGCTGCACCTGAATCTGCCTTTTTATAAGTATTAAAGTCTCCGTCATATAAAAAAGAAAAGTCAGAATATCCTGTTCCGGAAAACGATGAAGATGAGGTAATATCTGCAGTTTGCTCTGAGCTTTCTTCTGCAAAGAGATAAAAATTTGATATTATTAAAAGAAAAAGAATTATAAAAATAATGAATGACTTTTTCAATGTATTATCCTCCTAGACTTTTATATAATATCACTACTAAAGCGATTAGTCAATTATTATTTAAAATTATAATTAAAAATATTGGTAAAAGCAGGTTTTTTTCTGTATTGACATTTTATGCGCACTATGATATAATAAACAGGTTTAAAAATGAAATGTGGGGATATGGAATGGATCATAAAGTAGAAAAAAAATTAATTTACTCTGAATTGGATTCTGAATCCTATGTAGGAATGATCGTTTCCGCTGCCAATTTACTTTATAATAATAAAGATCATATTAATAAACTTAACGTATTTCCTGTTCCGGACGGTGATACCGGTTCTAATATGAGCATGACTATGTCTGCATTGACTGTTGACATGTCATACAATAAGAACTTATCAGAAGCTGCTGATAAAATAGCAGATACTTGTCTGAGATCTGCAAGAGGAAATTCCGGGGTTATACTATCTCTGTTCTTCAGAGGTTTGTCAAAAGGATTTAAAAATCAAAAATCAGCATCGATTTCGGAAATTGTTAATGCTTATCAGATTGGTGTAAAAGAAGCATATAACGCCGTTCAACATCCTACCGAGGGAACTATTCTTACTGTAATGAGGGTAGGTATAGAAAGCGTTGTTAAGGATATCAGATCAATAAAATCAGTAAATGATTTGTTTGGAAAAATATTAGAGTATTCCAAGAATATTCTCCTTGAGACTCCGAATATGTTGCCTCAGTTAAAACAGGCTAAAGTCGTTGATGCCGGCGGTTCCGGTTTTGTATCCGTGCTTGAAGGGATTGTTTCATATTTGAACGGTAATCCTGTTAAAATTTCAAACGATAATGAAAGTGTTTCTACTGATAATACTGTTGATTTTGATGCTTATGAGGAATTCGATGAAGAACATCCTTACTGTACGGAATGTATTATTACAAAATCAAATGAGTTTATTGGTGAAGGAAAAGCCTCGTCTTTTAAAGATTTTATTATGAATGCAGGCAACAGTGCAGTGTTTGTCGACACAGATGAACTTATTAAAGTACATGTTCATACGAACGACCCGGGAAGAGTATTATCTGAAGCGATCAAATATGGTAAATTTTTCTCCGTAAAAATTGAAAACATGGAGAATCAACATACAAGTCTTCTACATAATAATGAAAAAATCGATAACGTATCTTCGTTAAAAGAAAGTACTGAAACAGAGTATGGGTTTGTCGCTGTCACTCCGGGAGACGGAATTATGGAGACATTCCGAGAGTTAGGGGTAAACGCCTTTGTTAAAGGCGGGCAGACAATGAATCCTTCCACTGAACAGCTTCTTAAAGCTATTTCTGAAGTTAACTCCAAAACAGTATTTATTTTACCAAATAACAGTAATATTTGTCTTGTTGCAAATCAGTGCGTTTCACTTTCCAAAGATAAAAATGTTGTTGTTATTCCTACTACTTCGGTCCCTCAGGGAATATCTGCTGTTCTTGCATTTGATCCTGATATGTCTGTGCAGGATAATATTGAATCTATGGAAGAAGCTTCCGGAAACGTTACTACTTTAGAAATCACCTATGCTGCCAGAACAAGCGAATTTTCCGGGAAAACAATTAATGAAGGGCAGATATTAGGACTTGTTGATCATAAAGTTCAATATATCTGCAACACTATAAGTGATTGTGTTAATTACTTTTTGGATGAGTTCTCAGATGCTTATTATATAACTTTGTATTACGGCTCTGATATTTCAGAAGAAGAAGCGAATGAAACTTATAATTTTATTAAAGAAAACATTCCGGAAGATTGTGAATTATCGCTTATATATGGTGGCCAGCCTTTGTATTATTATATAATTTCAGTTGAATAATTTAATAAGTGCCGATAGGCACTTATTTTTTTATTATATGTTGAAAATAGATTATTTATATGATATAATAACAAACACATATTTTTTTAGAGGTTGTTATGTCAATATATATTGAAAAAACTAAAGAACATGTTTATCCGGTAGTAGTACTGAAGAGGGCAGTTCCTTTTCCGTCTATTCCTTTCAGAATAAATATTAACGATTCTAAACTTCAGTGTGCATTATTTAATAAAGAAAATGACTGTGTAGTTCTTGCTACTGTTAAACCTTCAAGCGTTGATAACGATAATTACAACAAATCAGATATACATAAAGTATGTGTTGTCGCACAGGTTAAAGAAATAAGTCCTTCTGCTGATAACAGCTCATTGGAAGTGACATTTGATTGTTTGTGCAGGGCGGAAATATTAGACTTTTTCGTTAATAATAATTTTGATTCTGCAAATGTTATATGTAAAACAATTGTTATAAGTAAAGATGATCCAGAAGCAGTCGATTTAAAGAACCAGGCGTTAAAATTGTTTGATGATTTTACAGCCAAAATACCTGGTTTTAGCCAGGAAATAATAGACGCTGTAAAAAAGTCTGATAACATAGGTCAAACAGCTGACTTCATAGCTGCAAGTACTTTTCTTTCTATTGATTATAAACTTCAGATTCTTTCTGAATTCAATCCTCTTAACAGAATAAAGAAACTTATTAAGTTATTTGCAAAGGAAAACGAAAGACTTGATAATGATCTGAATATTCATAAAAAAACAAGAAAGAGAATCGAAGAAAATCAAAGAGAATACTATCTCAGAGAACAGTTAAAGGTCATACGTGAAGAACTTGGAGAAGATAGTGATTCTGATGAAGACGTTTATGAATTGTTTTCAAAAATAGTAAACAGTAAAGTCCCTGATGAAGGAAAAGAAAAACTTCTTAAAGAATGTAAAAAGCTTCTTAAACTTCAGTTTGCATCTCCAGAAGCAAATGTAATAAATAACTATATTGAAACAGTTTTGGAATATCCGTGGGGAAAAACAACAATTGAAAGAAAAGGAATTGAAAACTCAAGAAAGATTCTTGAAAAAGACCATTATGGTATGGAGGATATCAAAACAAGGATACTTGAATATCTTGCTGTCAGAAATCTTACTGATAAAAATAAAAATCAGATTATTTGTCTTGTAGGTGCTCCGGGAGTAGGTAAAACTTCGGTTGCTAAATCAATAGCAAAAGCGCTTAATAAAAAGTTTGTAAGAATTTCACTTGGCGGTGTTCGTGACGAAGCAGATATCAGAGGACATAGAAAAACCTATATAGGTGCAATGCCTGGCAGAATTGTAACCGGTATTACTGAATCAGGAGAATCTAATCCGCTAATTCTTCTTGATGAAATTGATAAACTTACAATGGATGCTCATGGTGATCCGTCTTCAGCGTTACTTGAAGTTCTTGATCCGGATCAGAATAATTCTTTTAGAGACCACTTTATTGAAATGCCGATAGATCTCAGCGATTGTATGTTTATTGCTACTGCAAATAATAAGGATTACATTCCAAAACCGCTCCTTGATCGTATGGAAGTTATTGAGATGAAATCTTATTTGCGCCAGGAAAAACTTCACATTGCCAAAGATCATCTGATCCCTAAACAACTTGCAAAACACGGAATTAATAAGAAGTACATCAAATTATCTGACGATGCAATTCTCGAAATAATTGATAAATATACTTTTGAAGCCGGAGTTAGAAATCTCGAAAGAAATATTGCCGCAATTTGCAGAAAAATTGCTTTGAAAATATCCGACAACAAGGGAAATCACGTATATAAAATTAGTAAAAATGACCTTTTTGAATATCTCGGGCCGGAATTGATAGTAGATTCTTCTACTTTTGATAATAAAATCGGTATCGTTAACGGACTTGCTTACACTGAAGCCGGTGGTGATATGTTAAAAGTAGAGACGGTATCTTTGCCAGGAACCGGTAAGATTGAGTTGACCGGTTCATTGGGTCAGGTAATGACTGAATCAGCTAAAATTGCGGTATCAATCGTTAGAAAATTTGCTTTGGATTTTGGAATTGATCCTGATTTTTATAAGAATAAAGATATTCATATTCATTTTCCTGAAGGTGCTGTCCCTAAAGACGGTCCGAGCGCCGGTGTTACCATTGTTACGTCACTTGTCAGCGAACTTGCATCAATCCCCGTTAAGGGCGATGTTGCAATGACCGGTGAAGTATCATTACATGGAAAAACAATCCCGATTGGAGGTCTTAGGGAAAAATCTTCTGCAGCAGCGTCAAAAGGAATCAAAACTATACTTATTCCAAAAGATAATATAAATGATTATAAAAAACTCGATAACGATATAAAATCTTCATTGAATTTTATCTTTTGTGATGATATAAGAGACGTTTTGAAATATTCTTTAACTGACCCTTCTAAAATAGGATTAAAAGAAGAGACAAATAAAAACGTAGATTTATCCGATAAATCTTTTCCCGTCCCAACAGGAAAAATCATTGATAAGGTGTATATTAATGGCTTTGAACATATCTAATGCTTCTCTGGAAATTACAGCTGGTCTCAGTTCTCAATTTCCAAAAAAGTTTTTGCCTCAAATAGTTCTTACAGGACGTTCTAACGTTGGAAAAAGTTCATTGATAAATATGATTCTTGGAAGAAAATCACTAGCAAGGGTCAGTACCAAACCCGGAAAAACCGTTACTGTCAATTTCTACAATATAGACAATAAAATGTATTTAGTTGATTTGCCGGGATACGGTTTTGCACGAAGCTCGTTAGAATCAAAGAAAAAATGGTCTGACCTTACAGAATCTTATTTATTAAATAATCAATCTATAAAATACGCTTTTTGTCTTGTTGATTTAAAAGTGGGGGCAACTGAAGACGATTTACTTATTATTGATTATTTCAAACGGAATTCAATTCTATATTCAATAATAGCAACAAAGTCAGATAAATTAAATTCAACTGAACGCAATGATTGTTCTTTTTATTTAAAAAAGCAAGATCTTGGAAATTATGATAAATTGATTATTACTTCCGCTAAATCAAAAGAGGGAAGAGATGATATCTTATATCTGCTTAGCAATATTAATAGGTGATATTGATGATAGAAGCAAAAACTCACGAAAAAGGTAATTTCGTTTTTGCCGGTCTAGATACAGTAGAATTGGCAAAAAAATACGGAACACCTCTTTATATTATGGATGAAAACAAAATAAGAGACAGAATGGTTTTGTATAAAAAATCCATGAACCGTTTTTTTGGAAATGACAGCAATATTTTATACGCCAGTAAAGCCTTGTCATGTAAAGAAATGTACAGAATTGCTAATGAAGAAGGTATTTTTGTTGACGTAGTATCTTTAGGAGAATTATATACTGCTAAATTTGCGGGTTTTGATTTAAATAAAGTCTTTTTTCATGGAAACAACAAAACTGATTTTGATCTTGAAATGGCTGTCAAAGAAGAAGTAGGCGAAATTGTTGTCGATTCATTTGATGAACTTGAAGCTTTAAATAATATTGCAGTTTCATTAGATAAAAAGCAACATATCCTTATCAGAGTAACTCCTAATATTGATCCCCACACTCAAAAAGCTATTTCAACTGGTGAATTAGATTCTAAATTCGGCATTCCTATTGAGACCGGAGATGCAGAAAGAGCAGTCTCTGTCGCTCTCGAAAAATCAAATATAATTTTGGATGGATTTCACAGTCACATAGGTTCTTTAACTTTTGACGTTCAACCTTTCATAGATCAGTCTTTGGTTATAGCTAAATTCATGAAATTGGTTAAAGATAAGTTTAATTATGAATCTTATATTATAAATTTTGGCGGTGGGTTCGGAGTTCCTTATGTAGAAGATGATCCCGAATTTGATATTGAATCCAGTATCAAAAGTATTTCAGATTATTTTAATTTGTATTGCCGTGATTTTAAATTAAAAAAACCTACCGTTTTTTTTGAACCCGGAAGATCTATAGTAGCTGATTCCGGTATTACTTTGTATACTGTTGGTACTGTTAAACGCATTGAGAACGTTCGTACCTACGTTTCTGTAGACGGCGGAATGACTGATAATCCGAGATATGCTTTATACGGTTCTAAATATGAATGCCTTATAGCAAATAAAGCGGATTCTGATAAAAATCTCTTATGTAATGTTGTCGGAAGATGCTGTGAATCTGGTGATATTATTGGCGAAAATTTAAAAATACAAAATTGTTCCAGAGGAGATATTCTTGCTGTACTTGTTACCGGAGCTTACAATTATTCTATGGCGTCCAATTATAATCGTATTCCAAGACCTGCTATGATATTTATCAAAGACGGTAAGGACAGGTTGGTAATAAAAAGAGAAACAATTGAGGATTTATATAAAAACGATATTTAAAAATGTTATTTAATTATTTATCATCTGGTTTGACTTTTAAACAAATGATAGTGTCAGTCCTTGTGACTTTACCTGTCGTTTTGTTTTCTTTAACTTTTCATGAATTTGCACACGCATTTGTAGCCTATAAATTAGGTGATCCTACGTCAAAAAATCTCGGAAGACTTACTCTTGATCCGCTTAAACATCTTGATATCTTTGGAACTTTGATGATGCTTGTTGTCGGAGTAGGTTGGGCAAAACCTGTACCTGTTAATTCAAGATATTTCAAAAAGCCCAAGCTCGGAATGGCTCTAACTGCTTTAGCAGGACCCTTAATGAATTTGATAATTTCGTTTGTAACGTTATTTTTGTATTTTCTGCTATCTTTTTTGGGCGTATTAGGTAAAGAGTATTCTTCATCATTTGCAGTAAATATCATTTTTGTTCTTGAACAGTTCATTATAAATTCTGTTTATTTAAATTGTTTTCTCGCAGTTTTCAATCTTATCCCGATTCCTCCGTTTGACGGCTCCAGAATAGCGTTTGTTTTTCTTCCGGATAAATGGTATTTTGGAATAATGAAATATGAGAGAATAATACAGATTGGCCTACTTTTATTAATTTGGACAGGCATTCTTACTGTTCCAATATCATTTCTTACAGATATGATTATTTCTTTTAATTCTTATATTTTTAATTTGTTCTTTTCATTATTTGTTTGATTGAGGTATTATTTTGGATAACGAAAAAATCACCTTTTCTCTTGAGACTTTTGAAGGCCCTCTTGATCTATTATTATCTTTAATTAATAAAAATAAAGTTTCCATATATGATATCCCAATTGCATTGATTTTTGAGCAATATATGGAATATATCGACCGGATGGAATCGCTCAACATGGAAGTAACCGGTGATTTTATTGATATGGCGTCAAGATTGATGCTTATAAAAAGTAAAATGCTTCTTCCTGTTGATAATACTAAAAATGAAGAAGATCCACGAAAAGAACTAGTTGACGCTTTACTAGAATATAAACGCGCAAAGTTAGAAGCCGAAATTCTCAGAAACAGATATTCTGAATATCAGGGAAGATATGTTAAAGAAACAACAGAGGTTGGACCTGATAAAAGTTACATATGTGATCATTCTATAGATCTTCTAATGTCATCATGGGATAGAATTATATTAAGAAATAAAACAATTAAAGAAAACTCTTCTCCCCAGTCTTATAGAAATCTTAATGTAATAATCAAAAAAAAGGTAATACCTGTTCAGGAAAAAGTCTTTGAATTGCTTAGATACCTTGTGAAGAAAAAATGTGATTCTTTTGAGAATATAGTTGCTCTTTCTGAAACACGTAGTGATTTAGTTGCTCTATTTCTTGCATGTTTGAATCTTATCAGGAACGGAAGAATAATATTATTTGAGCGTGAAAATGACGTTTTTTTGTCAATATTGAAGAACGGTGAATTATATGGATGAAACAGCAAATGATACTTTAGAAAATTATGATTTATCTGATGATGAAATAATAGAAGTGGTTGAAGCAGTTCTTTTTGCTTCGGGATATCCTTTTGATATTTCAAAATTATCCGATTTACTTTCAGTTACAAAAAGCAGGTTGACAAGTATTCTTTCTGTAATGAAAGATTATTATCAGAACAACAATAGAGGTATTCAGCTGGTTTTTCTTGGGGATACGGTTCAACTCTGCACAAAAGAAAAATATGATAATTATGTTCGTCAGGCACTAGGTATAAAAAACAGGGGCAAACTTTCCGGCTCCAGCCTTGAAACGCTGGCTATTATTGCTTATAATCAACCTGTAACTAAAGTCGTTATTGATCAAATCAGAGGGAATGATTCCGGATATTCTATTTCGGTGCTTCTTGAAAAAGGAATGATCGACGTTGCAGGGAAACTTGACGTTCCAGGAAGACCGAATCTATATAAAACAACTAATGATTTTTTAAGAGTGTTCGGTATTTCAGATTTATCAGAGCTTCCGGATATTTCTTTTGATGAAAATCAACAGTTATCTATTGAAGGATTATGAAACATTTTTGTTATTTATTGATTTTAATTTTTTCTTTGCTCCTTTTCTCATGTGGCCCTTCATCAGACAGAGTATATAATCCTGATGACACTGTTCAAGCGGTTGCTTATGAAGACCATGGTGTCAGAGTCTCATTTGAATGTAAAGTAAATTCAATTACAAAATATCATATATATGCAACTGTTTTGGAGTCTAATATTATAAACGAAGATTCCGTAGTTTCAATTGCTGTTTCCGATGCTGTTATAATTCATGATTTACAAAATAACAAATATAAGATTTCTGATATAAATAATAATTCTGTTATTACTGTAATTTTTGATGGTAAATTTATTAACAGTCAGCCTATCAATATTCCTAAATGTTTTGAGATTATTATTAAATAATTTCAAGGTGATATTATGATTGTATTTTCAATTATTCTGCTTTTATTATTTTTCTTTTTGATGATCAGAGTAAATTTCTTGGTTCAGTATGACGGAAAAATAATACTTCAACTAAAAATTTTGTTTTTTAAAAAACAACTTTCTCCATCTGAAATCAAAAGAATTAATTATAAAAATTTTACTAGAAAGAAATATTTAAAGATTATAAAAAAAGAAAAGAAAAAAAAGGTTAAAAAGAAAAAAGTTAAACCTGATAATTCACATTTACTTAAAAAAGAGAAAAAGCATAAAAATCTATTTGAATTTTTAGATCTGGTAAAGAATACAGCAAAAGTATTTCTTATAAAATTCGGCAAAAATTTACATGTTAAATTATTAAATTTTGACGTTATAATTGCTACTGATGATGCATATAAGACGTCCTTGATTTTCGTAATTGCAAATAATATAATATTTAACTTTTTTGAATTCTTTTCTCATTGCTCAAATTTAAATATAAAAAAATGTAAATCGTTTAAGTTAGATTGCAATTTTATTAGAGAAAAGACTGAAGCAAATATAAGCGTTCTTTTCAGCATAAGAATAATACATCTCTTCTCGATTGTATTTTCATCTGGATTTACCGCTTTGAAAAGCTATCTTAAAATAATAAATAATAGAAGGGAAATAAAAAAATGGAAGAAAGTAAACTCAATGGAGTAATTATTAGTTCTCTCCAAAAGATTAAAGAAATGATAGACGCTAATACGGTTCTTGGCAATCCTGTTTCTGTAAAAGACGTTACGATCTTTCCGGTATCTAAAGTATCTGTAGGTTATGCTTCTGGCGGTGTGGATTTTTTTGGAAAAAACGTAAAAGGCGTCAACGATGCTAATTTCGGCGGAGGCGGCGGAACAGGAGTATCAATTCTTCCGTTAGGATTCCTTGTTATTAAAGATGACGGATATACCGAATATTTGCCTGTTTCAAAATCTTCTTCAACTAACGGTCCTGCGGCTGCACCAGAGAAAATTGATAAAGTTATAAGCTTTATTGAACGTTCTCCTGATTATCTCGAAAAAATACTTAATCTGTTAAAAAAAGAAGAAAAAGAAAGCAATAAAGAATCCTGAAATTGTTATGGAGCTTATAAGAATTCAGAAATTTCTTTCAGATGCAGGAGTATGTTCAAGAAGGCATGCAGAAGAAGAAATTGAATCCGGAAACGTTTATATTAACGGATCAAAGGCTAAAATTGGTGATAAGATTGATCCTCGCCAAGACTATGTTTTATTTAATGGCAAACACGTTAAAATTAAGCATAATAAACATCATATATACGTTATGTTAAACAAACCCGTTGGGTATGTTACTACTATGTCTGACGATAAAGGCAGAAAGACGGTGTCAGATCTTGTGTCAGATATTAAATCCAGGATATATCCTGTCGGCAGGCTCGATATGGATTCTGAAGGATTATTATTAATGACTGATGACGGAGATTTAACAAATATTCTGACACATCCACGTCATAATATACCTAAAATATATAAAGTATTTATTTTAGAACAAATCAATAAAAAGACTATTGAAGAGTTGGAATCTATAGATAGATTAGATGATATAGTTATCAAAAATGTTCATTGTGAACTGGAAAAATCTTCTGAAAAAGGGTCAATTATAAAAATGATTCTTTACGAAGGAAAAAACCGGCAGATTCGAAAAATGTGTGAAAAATGCAATTTAACCGTTAAACGTTTACAACGAATTGCAATTGGTGATCTTGAATTGGATATTCCAAAAGGAAAATGGAGATATCTTAATAAAAACGAGGTTGATTATCTAAAAGATATAAGTTCTAAAGAAGAATTATAAGAAGAAAAAGACGCAGGTTTTCTTGCGTCTTTTTGCAGGTAAATATGGATATTATTAAAAATAAATTTATTTCATTAAAAAGAGAATTATTTGATATATTATATTCTGATTTGAATGAAATGCAGAGAAAAGCTGTTTATTCTGTAAACGGCCCCGTCCTTGTATTAGCAGGTGCCGGAAGCGGAAAAACGACTGTTTTGGTTAACAGAATTGGCTTTATCATATCTTATGGAGATGCATATTATAATAATCAGGATTCAATAACTGATACAGACGTTTTAAATTTGGAATTAGCTAAACATAACGAAAAGCAAGATGTTATAAGCATTTTAAAAAAATATGCAGTAAACCCTGCAGATCCGGAAAGAATACTTGCAATTACATTTACAAATAAAGCAGCAAATGAAATTAAAAGTAGACTGACTGGTTATCTTTCTCCTGATTTGAATCCTGAAAAAGTTTGGGCTGGTACATTTCATTCAATTTGTGTTAGGCTTTTGAGAAGATACGGGAACGCTGTCGGATTTAACAATTTTACTATTTATGATACTGACGATTCAAAAAAGGTTATTGACGAGATAATTAAAGATAATGATCTGGATTCAAATATTTATAATTCTAAAAGAGTATTATCTTTTATTTCAGGATGTAAAGAAAAAATGATTGATCCTGATAAAGCGTTACTTCTCGCAGGGAATGATTATCAACAAGTTAACACTTCTAAACTGTATAAATTATATCAAACAAAATTATATGATTCTTCAGCACTAGACTTTGACGATATTATTTATTATACGGTTAAGATGATGACTGAGTCTGATTACGTGAGAAATAAAATTCAGAATATGTTTGATTATGTTTGTATCGATGAGTATCAGGATACCAATTATTCACAGTTTTTATTGGCAGAATTGATATCCGGCAGAACCAAAAATCTGATGGTGGTGGGTGATGATGACCAATCAATATATAAATTTAGGGGTGCAACGATAGAGAATATATTGAATTTTGATTCTAAAAATCAAAATGCAACAGTTGTTAAACTTGAACAGAATTATCGTTCAACTCAGAATATTCTTGACGCTGCCAATTCAATCATTAAAAATAATAAAGGAAGAAAGCAAAAGGAATTATGGACTTATTCAACTAAAGGTGAAAAAATACAGTTTGAAAGGTCTGAAAATCAGAACTTCGAAGCAGATTTTATTGCAGAAAAAATAAAAGAATTAGTAGATGACAGCGGGTATAAATATGAAGATTTTGCAGTTCTTTACAGGATGAATGCTCAATCAAACTCAATTGAAAGGGGATTAGCAAAAGAAGGTATTCCGTACAGAATTGTAGGAGGAACAAGATTTTATGAAAGAAAAGAGATAAAAGACGTTCTTGCCTATTTGTATTTATTAGTCAATGAAAATGATAATCTTCATTTATTGAGGATAATTAATGAACCTAAAAGAAAAATAGGATCTAAAGCTTTAGATGTATTAAAAAGCATCTCAATAATTGAAAAAAAGTCATATTTTAATATTATTAAAAATTCAAAAGATTATCCTTCATTATCAAACTATTATAAAATTTTTGATTCCTTCAGTGAGATAATTTTAAAATTAAAAGAATATTCGCAGAACAACAGTATATCAGATACAATTAAAGAGGTAATTAAAAAAACCGGATATGAAGATATGCTGATATTAAATGGCGATGAAGATCAGGACCGATTGAATAATGTCTATGAACTTGTAACAAACGCTATAGAATATGAAAAGAATAATGAAGGGACTTTAAGGGATTTTCTCGAAGAAATCAGCCTAATAACAGATATAGATAATTATGATAGTAATTCTGACAGTGTTGTCCTTATGACTATTCACAGCGCAAAGGGGCTGGAATTTCCGGTAGTATTTGTTGCAGGCATGGAGGATGGTATTTTTCCGTCATCAAAATCTATTTATAATAACGAGGAGCTAGAAGAAGAAAGGCGCCTTGCCTACGTTGCTGTTACGAGAGCAAAGAAACTTCTTTATTTAACGTGTGCCAAAGAAAGAATGATTTATGGTAAAACGTCATATAATTCTGTTTCTCAGTTTATTAACGAAATACCGAAAGAATTGATAGAGGCAAATAATCAGTTAAAATCATATGACAATTATTATAAAAACAGTCACTGTAATGATAATAAATACTTACTCGATTCAAATAAATCAAACAAAAGCAACAACGTTATTTCAGAAACATTTAAAATCGGCGACATAGTAGAACATTATTTATTTGGAGAAGGTGAAGTTTTATCAGCAAAACCGATGGGAAACGACGTACTATATGAGGTCGCTTTTGACAAAGTAGGTACAAAAAAATTAATGG